>Ga0181572_10000686_pt1 | contig 24333 bp, 17 predicted proteins | sample 101ome_26_FD_133004 | JGI IMG/M metagenome (GOLD analysis project Ga0181572, IMG submission 133004) | Coastal salt marsh microbial communities from the Groves Creek Marsh, Skidaway Island, Georgia - 101408AT metaG (megahit assembly) | ecosystem: Environmental > Aquatic > Marine > Intertidal... | reverse complement strand
GTGAGGTCTCCGGCATCGCCCTTGCCGAACTCTTGGGCAAGTCCAGGCCTTACGTGGCGCAGTTGCGCAAGGGCAAGCGCTTACCAACCGACGAGGATCTGGTGTTGCTGGCCCGACGCTTTGGCCCAGATAGGCTCCAGGAAATGATGTTGCTGGCTTATCACGACCGCCTGGAAAAAAAACTGTTCCAAGACGATGGCTGCCGTCAAAGCGCACAGAGAGCAGTGAGGGCATTGCTGGGGCGAGCCGGCGCTACCTCGGTAGCTCCAGCGGGTAAGCGAACCTTCGAAACATTCCCCGGACATTTTGAACCTTTGGTCATCATCACCGGAGACAAGCGAGAAACCCGTGGAAGGCATATCGGGGTCGGCGATTTTGGGGTTCACGCCACAACCACCGCAGACAGTCGATGGATCATGAGCCTCGGGCTTGGGACTGAGGTCGAACACGTCATCGACAAGGATTTCGTGCTACTGGAAGAAGAAGAGCTCATCCATCGTTACGCTCAAAAGAATTTGCTCGTCATTGGTAGCCCGGCTGTGAACCACCTAGCCAGACGTATCAACCGCTCATCCATCTTTCGCTTCAACATCAATCACGAAGTGGACGAGGGCTTGGAGGCCATCATCAATCAGGCCCGCATCAAGTCTCGGTCCAAAGACGAATTGGCTCTATTCTTTCAAGATTCACAAGAAGATCTGACCAAACTGATGCGCTATTTGTTTGTGGGAGGCATCATCGATCCAACCTACCCGACGGGTGATTACATCACCTCAACCTATCACAGCATGCCAGGCAATGTGGACCTCGATTTCGGAGTCCTTTCCTTTGCCGCCAATCCATTTTATGAAGCCCAATGCCGTGCCGAAGGGAGAGTCAACGACCATGCTTTCGTTTCTATTTTCGCTGCTGGCATCCACCACCCCGCCACCGCTCATGCCATCCGTCAGCTTGGTAGCCATGGTCGTAGTCAGCATGTGTTCAGCAATCATCCTTATGGCGGGGTCTTCCGGGTTGAACTGGACCTGAATCAGGCCTTCTTTTCGGACAGGGTCAGAGAGGGCCTTTTTCAATGGGAAGATGATGCTGACGATCAGAGAGGCTCAATTGAAGACCAAGGAGGCCTGCTGGCTAGCGAACTGGAATACATGGAAAACGAGCGCCGCTTGGAGAACCTCAATACCCTGCAAATTAGACCAGATCAGGCGGCTGCAGCCAAAGATCTGCTGCACCACCTTAACCTTGGAGTTTTGGGATCATGAGGAAGCGGCACATCAAGACCCATGCTTATCCCCGGGTGGGCCTGGTAGGCAATCCAAGCGACGGCTATCATGGTCGCACCATTGCTTTCACCTTCAGGAATTTCAAGGCAGAGATCCTGCTGGGAGAGGACAGCAGTCGCATCAGTTTTGTCAACCGCGAGTCCAATTTCGATTCGGTCAGTGATCTCTGTTCCCATATCAGGCTTCACGGCTACTATGGGGGCATCCGACTCCTCAAAGCCGCTATCAAGCGCTTTCACGATTACTGCCTGGAAGCATCCATTCCGGCGGACTTCGAGAAAAAATTCAAGGTCACCTATAGCTCCAACATCCCTCAGCAAGTCGGGCTGGCTGGATCCAGCGCCATCATCACAGCCACCTTTCGCGCCTTGATGGCCTTTTATGAAGTCTCCATTGCTCCAGAGATTTTGCCCAACCTGATCAGAGAAGTAGAAACCCAGGAGCTTGCCATCCCAGCGGGCCTTCAGGACCGAGTCGTGCAAGTCTACGATTGCCTGGTCTACATGGATTTTAATCAGGAGTACATGGCAACCCATGGACATGGCCTTTATGAACCCATCAACCTGGCAGGAGAATGGCCTCCCTTCTACATTGCGTGGCGGGCGGACAGCTCCGAGGGCACCGAAGTGTCCCACAATCGTCTGCGCTACAAATATGATGAGGGCGATCAGGCTGCTCACGATGCCATGCGATTCTGGGCAGATCTGACAGTCAAGGCCAAGGAGGCACTTCTGGAAGGGGATCACGATACACTCTTTGACTGCATCAACCAAAATTTTGACCGCCGACGAAGCCTGTATGAGACCCTGCGTATCCGGATGAAACCCGAGCACCTCGAGATGGTCACGCTGGCACGCGAGTGCGGAGCAAGCGCCAAGTTCGCTGGATCCGGCGGTGCCATTGTGGGAACCTATCGCCATCAAAAAGATTTCAAGCGGCTTCGCGATCATCTGCTTCAAAAGGGCATTCACGTGATTCAGCCTCTTTTCAAGGAGGAACCTCAACTTTGATACGCAAGGCCATCATCCCAGCTGCAGGCTACGGCACCCGATTCCTGCCCGCTTCCAAGGCGATCCCCAAGGAGCTGATCCCGGTGGTAGACAAACCCACCATTCAGTATGTCGTTGAAGAAGCCGTGGCTGCGGGAATCAACGAAATCCTGATCATTATCAGTCGAGGCAAAGAAGCCATCTGCTCTCACTTCAATCCCGATCCCGTCTTGGAGGACTTGCTCCGCCGAAAAGGCAGAGAAAGCTCGCTAGATACCCTGAAGAGTCTGCAGGAAAAGGCCCAGATTCACTTTATCTACCAGGAGGAAATGAAAGGCCTTGGAGATGCTGTCCTCTGCGCTCGGGACTTTGCCGGACAGGAAACAGTAGCGATCTTACTAGGGGATACCATCCTTCACCATGCCTCGCCCCCTTCTCCTCTGGAGGGTATGATGGAGGTCCATCGCAACCGAGGAGGCTCAGTCATTGCGGTTCGCCGAGTCCCCAGGCAGCGAGTCAGTCAATATGGTGTGATCTCAGGCCAGCCCATCGACCCACGGCTGACACGCATTCAAGGCATGGTTGAAAAACCCAAACCAGAGGAAGCACCCAGCCTACTGGCTGTGTCAGCTCGTTACCTGGTCACACCCCAGCTTTTCGAATGCTTGGCCGATACCTTGCCCGGAGTGGGTGGCGAAATCCAGATCACTGATGCCCTGGATCAACTCTGCCGTCGCGAAGTGGTCTATGGCTACGAATTTGATGGCACCAGGCTGGATATAGGCAACCAGCTAGAATACATCAAAAGCAACTTAATGCTAGGGCTGCACGAGCCAGCGATGCGTGAGGCACTCCTGCAATTCATGGCCGAACAGGTATCCATTCATGGGTCGGCAAACCCTGCTACCTCAGAAGGCTAGCGCCAGGTGTGCTTGGGGTATCGGCGTTGCAATTCACGCTTGATAGCAGGATAGTGTTCTTTCCAGAAACCGGCTAAATCCTGGGTGATTTGAACGGGGCGCATGTTGGGAGCCAGAATATGCACGGTCAACCCCACTTTCTGCATGGCAAGCCTCGGGAGTGTATCCACCTCGTATAATTCTTGAATACGCATGGAAATATAGGGCGAAGCTTCGGCACTGTAGGTCAGTTTGGGGGCCTTGCCACTGGGCAGAGTTATTTTCTCTGGGGCATGCTTGTCGAGTAACAACTGCTGCGCTGGATTGAGCCACTGTTTGAGCCAGGGCATGACCGGGCGCTCTTTGATATCTTTGTAGCCAAAGCCCCCCAGACAGATTGATTCCAAAATCGAGCGACGCCCTGCATCATCCAAAATGGGAAGTTCCAACTCAGGGCAGGTCTGCGACAACCAATTAAGGCGCAGGACCCATTGTTCCACGCGGTGATCCCAGCATTTGAGCGTCAACTCGCCTTCGTCAACCTTACTGGCCAAAAGCGCGGCCGCTTCAGCTTCGGGAGGGGGTTCAAGACGTTTGGCTGATAACATCAAGCCACGGAAAGTCTCCTGCTGGGCGGCCACCACCCGCCGCATGGAAGGTTCCCAAAGCACCACCGCGGAGGTTTGAAAGTCATCAGGAAAAAACTCATGCAGCCAATCGATATCAACTTGGGTTGCCAAGGAAAGCAGTGTTTGGACTTCACCGTCATGACGACCAATTTCTCTGATCTCGGCTGCGACAAACAGCTCAGCTCCATGCACCACGCTTTCGCGAGCCAAATCCCCACGGCGGCCGTGGACCAGTTCGCATCGCAGGGTGCCTCGGTCCAGGCGTATCGCCAGCCGATCGGAAAAACCCAAAAGCAGACACTTTTGAATGAGTGCGTCATCGACAACGCGCGGCTCCACATCGAGCCCCTCCTTGCGTGCGATGCGAAGGAAGTGCTGCAGCAAGGGCTTGACGGCTCGAGCAGCCTGAGCATGGATTCCAAGGGCCTTGCAGGCAGAAAGGTTGAATTGATTCTGGCTGGCATAGCTCCACGCGCGCATCAGAAGGAAAAAGTCTGACACCGTCTGTTCGCCAAGCAGATCCTCACGGCGCTCGCGCGTTGATCGGTCCAGTTTTCTGATCAAAAGGTCCCTGCCTTGGGTAAGCGCAGCAATGAGAGCGGCCTGATAAACACAGCCCAGCTTTTGGGCAGCCAGTAACATGCGGCCATAACGAGGATGGAGCGGGAAAGCCAACATCTGTCGGCCGAGCTCGGTGATGGTTTCCTCCGGATCCAATGCACCCAGATCTTTGAGCAAGTTGAGCGCATCGCGGAGTCGCTGTTCATCGGGTGGTTCAAGCCAGCGGAAAGCATCAAGCGACTCCACACCTGCTGCTTTCAAGCTGAGGAGCACTTCCGCCAAGTCCAGTCGCCTGACTTCAGGTAATTCCGCTGTAGGGCGATGATCATGTTCTCTTTCTGTCCAGAGACGCACACATGTACCAGGGCGCGTCCGGCCAGCACGCCCTGCCCGCTGATCTGCCGAGGCCTGACTGATTTTTTCAATCAACAGGGTATTCATGCCACGGTAGGGGTCGTAACGAGCGATGCGGGCTAAACCGCTATCAATAACCAATTCGATTCCCTGAATGGTCAGGGATGTTTCAGCCACGTTGGTAGCCACCACCACCTTGGGTTGTGAGTGCACTGAAACTGCCAGATCCTGCTGCGAGTTGGGCAATTCACCATGCAGCGGCAAGAGGATATGGCCTTTGGCTGCGGACTCATGCCGAAGAGCCTGAAGTGTCTTATCAATCTCATAAGCTCCTGGCATGAAGATAAGCACATCTCCCTTGCCCCCTGCCTGGATGTAACGACTGAAGGCATTGGCAGCCTGATCCCAGATGGGCAATCGTTCATCGACTTCTGAGGCAGTCAGGTGCTTCACGTCGACAGGAAAAGTACGCCCCTTTGAAACAAGATCGGCACAGGGGTTGAGGTATTCCTTCAGACGCTCAGCCTCAAGGGTGGCGGACATGACCACCAGTTTCAAATCAGGTCTGCAACCAGCCTGCAAATCCAGCGCCCTGCCCAAGGTAATATCTCCATAGAGATGTCGTTCATGGAACTCATCGAAGATAATCGCACTGATCCCTTTAAGAGAAGGATCCTGTATCAGCTGGCGCAACAGGATCCCCTCGGTCACGAAACGGATTCGGGTTTGGTCGGAGATTTGTTTCTCAAACCGAATCTGGTAGCCGACTTCTCCTCCAAGGCTTACCCCACGCTCTTGAGCCACGCGCTGGGCCAGCATCCTGGCGGCCAGCCTACGTGGCTGAAGCACCACCACTTCGCCATCACCAAGGGCCCCATCATCCAGCATCATCTGGGGTATTTGGGTACTCTTGCCCGATCCGGTGGGAGCAGAGATGATGAGTCGGGAATGAACACTCAGTGCTTCCTTGAGCAAAGGTCTCAGCTCTTCGATGGGCAGTGATTGATCCGAAGTCACAGGGTCAGAAGGTCAAGGGGTCAAAGGGCAAAAAAAACCGAGGCCCGTGTTGGACCTCGGCTGAAAGTAAGACACAGTCTGTAGACACACAGATCAATAATCTGCGTATCGAGTAGCCAGCATCTGAGAGAACTTTGAGACTTTCATCTTGCGGCGCTTGCGCTCGCATGGTTTCTCGAAGTGGCGGTTATTGCGTACCTGCTTGAGGGTACCCTCGCGGTCGAGTTTTTTCTTCAAACGACGCAGGGCTTTATCAACGGATTCACCTTTTTTGATTTTAACTTCGCTCAATGATATTCACATCCTCTCTAGACTGACTTTCGTCACGATTAAAACGTCGTGTTACGATAAGAGCGAAAAAACATGATTAATAGGCATGCTCCTGTCAATGCTGAAATCTGAAAATAGGCCTATCGTGGGCATGGCTCATTGGGGGATCATCCAGTTAGGGTCCCATGTTGAGTCCTTGAGAATGATAAAGAACTTGCCCCCAAACTGAACCACGCCAAAAATGTCTACTCAACCAACAAGTAGGATATTAAGGAGATAAACAATGGACAAAGTGCGCATAGGCATCGCCGGCATGGGCAACATGGGCCAATACCATGCCAATTACCTGATGAAGGGGGAAGTCGCTAGGGCGGAACTGACGGCCGTCTGCAGCACCTCGCCTCACAAGCTGACATCCTATGAGGACAAGGTTCAGATTTTCAGCGATGCCGAAGCCATGATCCGTAGCGGCTCCATTGATGCCATCCTGATCGCTACACCCCATTACCAGCATACCTCACTGGGCATAGCAGCGATCGAGCAGGGCATCCACTTGATGGTGGAAAAGCCCATTTCCGCCCACAAGGCGGATGCCGAACGATTGATAGCTGTTGCCGAAAAACATCCGGAAATCATTTTTGGAGGCATGTTTCAACTCCGTACCGAGCCTCGATACCTCAAGCTCAAGCAATTGATTGCATCGGGTGAACTGGGTGAGATTGTTCGCATGAACTGGATCATCACTGACTGGTATCGCACTGAAGCTTACTATGCTTCGGGTGGCTGGCGTGCCACCTGGAAAGGCGAGGGCGGCGGGGTCCTGCTCAACCAGTGCCTCCATCAACTCGATGCCCTGCAATGGATGATTGGTATGCCCGAACGAGTCCGAGGCTTTGCCCAGCTAGGAAGATTTCACGACATTGAAGTGGAGGACAATGTCACCGCCTATTTGGAATACCCCAACGGCGCTACTGGAGTATTCATCTCCTCCACGGGTGAGGCACCGGGAAGCAATCGCCTGGAGTTAGCGGGCACTCGGGGTAAAGTGGTGCTTGAGAATGACAGGATTGCCTTTACCCGAAACGAATCCTGCATGCTGGAGCACAGCAGAACCTCTTCCATCGGCTTTTCAAAACCTGAGGTCTGGGATGTCACCATTCCTTTTGGCAACGCCACCCTCCCCCATGCCATCCTGATGCGGAATTTTGTTGAGGCCATCCTTGATGGTAGCCCGCTCATTGCCCCCGGCAAGGAGGGCATCCACTCGGTGGAACTGGCGAATGTCCTGCTTTATTCCTCTCTGGTTGATCAATCCATCGACATGCCCATGGATAGCAAGGCCTTCGAGGAAAAACTCCAGCAGCTCATCGCCAATTCAACTCATGAAAAGAAAGTGGTCGAAATCTCGGGTGAGGACTTTGCTAGCTCCTTCAACCGCTGAAAACAGGTTGGTTGGCACAGGCAACCACATCACTGCCGCACAAAAGATACTGAATTTGACTCGATTATGCCCCCGGCACGCTGCCATGATGAGATCTATCGATTAGACAGCTAGAATCCCTATGACTCCTGACCTAAAAACCAAAATGTCTGCCGAGGAATATGTCGCCATGGAACGACACACCGGTCTTCGAGCTGAATGGCTCGATGGAGGTGTCTACGCGATTGCTGGCGGCTCCCATCTGCATTGGCTTCTGGCAACCAATATCGCCGGCGAATTGCGGCATCGACTCAAAAACAGCGAGAGCCATGTACTCAATAGCGGTATGCGTTTGAAAGTGGCTACCACAAGTCTTTATGCCCACCCTGATGTCACCATCGTGCAGGGGGCAGCGGCATTTGAAGATGGGAATCAGGATACACTACTGAATCCAAAAGTCCTCATCGAAGTGCTTTCAGATCAGACAGCGGCTTGGGATCGAGGCGGCAAGTTTTGGCACTACCGCCAACTGGAATCACTTTCAGACTATATCCTTGTCTCTCAGGAGACGAGATTGGCCGACCATTACACCCGGCAACCCAATGGTTCCTGGATGCTCAAGACTGTCGAAGGAGAGGACGGCATCATTCAGCTCACATCCATCAAGACTCAACTACCTCTGGTTGAGGTTTACGCCAATACCAAGGTGCCTCACAACCAGGCACCTGCCGCCAACAAACCCCATCATCCTCAGGTTAAGGCCTGAAAACCCACAAATATCCATGATTTTTACCGGCATTACCGACGAAGCAGGTGCCCATATCGACACCCAAATCAAAGCAGTCAAGGAATTGGGCTGGGAAACAATCGAAGCCAGATCGGTTGAAGTAACCGGCTTTCCCAAAGCCAACCTACATGATATCCCTGATGCAGCCTTTGATGTGGTTGAAGAAAAGCTCAAGGATGCAGGAGTCGGTGTTTACTGCTTTGGGTCCACCATTGCCAACTGGGGTAAGCGTATCGATGATCCCTTCGATCTCTCAGAAGTCGAGCGTGCCATTCCCAGAATGCAGCGTCTTGGCACCCAATATGTGCGTATCATGAGCTATGCGGTCAGAGAGGGTGCCGATCAAATGGAAGCTGAACGCTTTCATCGGCTACGAGAGATCACCCGCCGATTTTTGGATGCCGGCCTGACACCGGTTCACGAAAACTGCATGAACTATGGCGGCATGAGCTGGCAGCATGCGCTCAAACTGCTGGAAAACGTACCAGGCTTGAAATGGGTTTTTGACACAGCCAATCCAGTTTTCAACGACGATCGCAGCAAACCCGCCCCTCAACCAAAACAAGATCCTTGGGAATTCTGGACTCACTTAAAGGAGCATACGGTTCACATCCATGTCAAAGACGCCATCTGGGATCCTGCCAAGAATGACGCGGACTACACCCTTCCTGGTAAGGGTGATGGAGCCGTTCGGCGCATCCTCACCGACGCCATCGCATCAGGTTACGATCGGGGGATTTCAATCGAACCCCATCTAGCCGTGGTTTTCCATGATGATTCAGTCAAAGCCAGCGATCAGGAGATCTACGAAAGTTTCGTGGATTACGGCAAGGCCCTGATGGCACTGGTTGAGTCCATCAAAGAAGGCTGATCGGAAACAGGATTGGCGAACCGATGCAGCTGGGGATGCATCGAAAGAGCCCGTGGCAAGAGCTCGTAACAAGGGCCAGAAGCCATCCAATGATTTCTTTTCAGTGGCCGGGCACCGGCAAACCGGTTTGGTTATTGGCCAGCAATCGATTCAATCTGGATGTGTTTGGTCGAAGCGCCCGAAGCCGAAGGGACTTCAATCATGAGGAAGCCATTTTCATAGAGGGCGCGAGCCTCGTCCAGGTCATAGCCGGATGGTAATTCGATGGAAGTTTCGAAATAACCGAAATGGACCTCCATCAACAAAAACTTACTGCGTGAGGGGCGAGATTGATCGGGTCTCATCCCACTGATCCTGAGCAGGTTTCCTTCCGCTTTGAGCTGCAGGTCTTCCCGCCGCATCCCAGCGATTTCAACTCGGATGACCAAACCACCCTCTTGCTCATAGACATCCGTATTAGGAGACCAATTACTCTCAGACATAAACAAGTTCGATGCGTTCAGTGACGACGATTCCTCGCGGCACTGCCCTTGATTCCAATGCGTAAACCCCATGACATAAACAGCTAATGTTACAACTTACCCATGACGACTCCCTACACGGATCCACACCATGCGGACTAATCAACCCCCTCATTACCGGCCCGCATGGGGTCGATCATGGGCTGAGAGGGCATCACGACAATCGTATAACATATTCGATTTCTCGATTTTCGCAACCGGTTCTTTCAGCTCAAAAGGTTTGATGGTTTCTTTTAGTTTAACAATAAAGTATCAAAATTTGATGTTTAGGGGGGCTTTCTTGATGTTATTTAACGTTATTTATCAATTTTTCGAGCATGAATAGCAAACCTGCAGGAAGAAATACCTATCACGATGAGGATCGAGCTCACCGCACCTATGATGCAAAGATGAGGAGGAAGTTGTGGGCGAGGTCTAGTGATGAATCTAGCGCCTAGGCGATGACTCAAACCCCAGATCTCACAGCAAGTCTCCTAACTAGAGAGGCGATAGCAATCCGGCTAGACAATGCAAAAACCATTATCTTAGAGCCAGTAGGCCTCCGCTCCCATCGGCCAGCAGTCCCGGGGCTCGTAGCCAATCAGCGCCTTGGCTTCAGCCAGAGAAAGTCTTTCCTGCACTAGGGGAGCACTGGCCGCATTCAAGCAGTGCAAGCCCTTCCAGTCGACAGCCACGGCAAGCGAGAAAAAATGACCGAGATCACGCGGACTCAAGTAGACATCGCGCGCTATGTCATCCTGACCAATGACCTCAGCGTGTTGCGCTGAGCGCGGGCAAGCCCCGAGTCGGATGTTCATGACATCGATGCCATGATCTCGCGCCAGCACCAGACCTGCTTGTTCGGCAAACACCTTGGTCAGGGCATACCAAGAACGAGGCGATGGAGCAGCGTTGGCTCGGATTGGCCAAGGCCCGTGATTCAGGGGTTCCCACACCACCTGACCCGTTGAGGCAATCAGGATTTTCTGAACAGCTACCTTTTTGGCAGCTTCAAGCAAGTGATGCAGCCCGAGGATGTTCGACGGTATCAAGTCTGTCTCAAAGGGGGCATCATCCGGAACCGCAGCCAAATGAATCAAAGTCCCGACACCTACCAAGGCGCGCTGGCAGTCTTGGGGCGATTGTAAGTCCCCTAACACCCAATCCACTTCACCATCCCAAGGACAGGAGTAGCGATCGAAACCCCGAACACGTAATCCATCCCGCTGGAGACAACGAAAGACGACTCGCCCCAAGGCTCCAGCAGCACCGGTTATGAGAATCGAGGACGTGTTCATGATGGGAGAAAAAACAATTGAGGACCCTTTGAATCCTGAACATACGGCGCTGAACAGAACGGGAATCTTTTGAAAGCGCCCAAACCAGCCTTATTGGAGGCTCCTGACAAGTACGATCAGTCCTTCTCAGCCTCTTTCTAATCAAGCAATGACCGAAAGGTTAACCAAAATAGCTAACCCACTCACACAAACTAACTCTTGTATGATGCGCGCCCTAGCTTACTCCCACTCAATGGTAGCCGGTGGCTTGCTGGAAATATCCAGGCAAACGCGATTGGCTCCGTTGACTTCATTGATGATGCGGCTGGACATTTTCTCCAGGACCTCATAGGGGAGTTTCACCCAGTCAGCCGTCATGCCATCCTTGGACTCCACCACCCTCACCGCAATGGTGTATTCGTAGGTGCGCTCATCACCCATGACCCCCACGCTCTTGACGGGAAGGAGTACCGCAAAGGCCTGCCAAACCTTGTAATACCAACCCGAAGCCTTCATCTCTTCAAGGACGATGGCGTCGGCTTCCTTGAGGATGCGTAAGCGTTCACGAGTCACCTCTCCAAGAATGCGAACCCCAAGTCCTGGGCCGGGGAAAGGATGACGGTAAACCATGGCCTTGGGGAGCCCAAGCTCAAGCCCTAGCAGGCGCACTTCATCCTTGAACAAACACTTGAGGGGCTCGAGCAAATCAAACTTCATGTTTTTGGGAAGCCCACCCACGTTGTGATGACTCTTGATCAGAGCCGCCGGATTACCAGCAATAGGGACCGATTCGATGACATCGGGGTATAAGGTGCCTTGCGCCAGGAACTTGGCATCACCTGCTTTTTGAGTCGCCTTACGAAAGACGTCGATGAAAGCCTTGCCGATGATCTTGCGTTTACGCTCAGGGTTGGTCACTCCCTTGAGTTGCTTGAGAAAAAGCGGGGTGGCATTTTCATATTGCAGTCTCATCTTGAAGTGATTGGCAAACAGCTCTCTGACTGCATGCTCTTCGCGGTAACGCAACAAGCCGTTGTTAACGAAGATACAAGTCAGCTGATTGCCAATGGCACGATGAATGAGGGCAGCTGCCACACTCGAGTCAACCCCACCGCTGAGCCCTAGAATCACCTTGTCATCTCCCACTTTTTCGCGAATCTCGGCCACGGCCTGATCCAGATAACTGAGCATGGTCCAATTTTTGCCACAGCCACAGATTCCATGGACAAAATTTTGGATGAGGGTCATGCCCTTGGGGGTATGCACCACTTCAGGATGGAACTGGAGGCCATAGCGCCTTCGGCGACGATCCTCAACGGCCGCAAAGTCAGAATTTTCAGTCGCGGCCACCGCTTTGAAGCCGGCAGGCAATTGAGTCAACTTGTCACTGTGTGAATTCCAGACCTGCAACTTGGCTGGAAGCTTCTTGAACAGCGGGCAGCTTTTGTCCAGTAGGCGCAGAGTACCCTTCCCGTATTCGCGCTTAAGTCCTCGTTCGACCTTACCCTTGAGAGAGTGGGCCAGAATCTGCAAGCCATAGCAGATGCCCAGCATCGGGACCTTGAGCTTGAAGATACCTGGGTCAGGCTTGGGAGCCGCCTTATCGAAGACGCTGCTGGGGCCACCCGAGAGGATGATGCCACTGGGTTGACACTTCGCAATTTCAGCCGCAGGGGTATCGTAAGGGAGGATGGTCGAGTAGACCTGACACTCACGGATACGCCTGGCGATGACCTGGGTGTATTGCGAACCAAAATCGAGTATGATAATCTGCTCCTTCATTGGAACCAAAAACAGAGCTTTATGGGATACCCATTGCCTGATGACGAGTCTAAACTCCAGCACAGTTGATACTGAGGGCCGCAATAAGGCAAGGAAACGATGAGTTGGTTGCTTCGATTAATGGCCATCGGAGGTTTATGGCGCAAGTGTGCAGGGGCCTATCATCAGGCACGATCCCATGTGCGGCAGGCAGGATCTTTTGCCCAGGGCGTCGTGGCACGTCATGTACAGGAAACCCTGGAGCGAGCCGAAATGGGCGATCGAGAGGCCCTTTTCGAGATGGGAGAACGCTATTACGAGGGAAGAGGCGTTCCGCAAGATTATCAACTGGCCGTCACATGGTTTCGTCAGGCTGCCGAACTGAATCACCTCAAGGCCCAGACAAATCTCGCCCTCATGCTTTGGATTGGCAGGGGTTGCCAGGCTGATCAAAGTGCCGCCCTCCTTTGGATAGCCAAAGCGGCAGGCAAGGGGTATGAACCTGCGATCAAGTGGCATCAGACCATGAAAAAACAGTATCCCACCTCCCAAGCTGGAAGTTCCTGAGCTCACCTTGTTCTTGTCCATGCCAAAACCATTTTCCCATTCCCCTGCAGGGCGTCGCCCTAAGAGAGCTACCTTAACCCATTTAGCTTGGCTTTGGGTGATGATACCCATGGGCCTGCAAGGGGTGTTCGCAGCCGAAATTCAAGCACCCGTCAACTCGAGGCTTCTGTCCATCGATCGCTCCCTCCCTCAGAGGGCGGGATTTCATCTCATGAGCGCAAAGCAAACAGGGCTAGAGTTTGTCAACCCGCTTTCGGTCCAGCGCCACATGACCAATCAGATGCTACTCAATGGCTCAGGGGTCGCCGCTGGAGATGTGGATCAGGATGGTCTGATAGACCTTTATTTCAATGCGCTGGATGGACCCAATCACCTTTACCGCAACTTGGGCAACTGGCAATTCGAGGAAATAGCAAGCAAAGCAGGGGTGGACTGCCCGGATACCGATGCCACAGGGTGTGCTCTGGCGGATCTGGATGGCGATGGGGACATGGATCTACTTGTCAACACCATGTACCGTGGGCTGCGCTGGTTCCAAAACACAGGCGACTTACATTTCAAGGAACAGCCACAGGGGGCTGATCCCGGCTCAGGCAAGGGAGGCATGAGCCTAGCCATTGCCGATTATGATCTGGATGGGGATCTCGACGTGTATGTGACCCGCTATCGCGCTGAAGCCATGATGGACGAAGTCCACGCCACGGTAAAAATCAGTCACACCGGCGGCAAAAAATCGGTCAGCCATTTCAATGGAAGGCCTACCACCGAGCCAGACCTTGCCAATCGATTTTACATCGATCAGAGGGGAGGGATCGGTGAATACGGTGAAGTCGATGTGCTTTATCGCAACTTGGGAGGGTTTCGCTTTGAAGCCGTTGATTGGACTCAAGGAACCTTTCTGGACGAATCTGGGCAAGCACTCAAGGAACCTCCTCGCGACTGGGGCTTGGCAGCGCAATTCCGCGATCTCAACCAGGATGGCTCTCCCGATCTCTACGTCTGCAATGATTTCGATACCCCAGACCGTGTTTGGATCAACGACGGGCTGGGACATTTTCAAGCCCTGCCTTCTCACGCACTCCGACAGACCAGCTGGTTCTCCATGGGAGTGGATGTCGCCGATGTCAATCGCGATGGGAGCGATGACATCCTTGTGCTTGACATGCTGGCCCGAGAACGTGGCGTACGGATGAATCAACTCGGTGAGGTCAAACCCGTGCTCGAATTGCTGAGGCAGCCTTCCTTTCGGCCTCAATACATGCGGACAACCCTTCAAATGAATCGAGGCGATCTGACTTATGCTGAAGCAGGGCAGTGGGCTGGGGTCGATGCTTCGGACTGGGCATGGGGTGCGTGTTTCTTGGATGTTGATCTGGATGGCTATGAGGATCTGCTGATTTCAAATGGCCATGAACGCAACGGGCGTGATCTGGATCTTGCCAATGAGATGAAAGCCTTTCGAAAGGAATCTCGGCGCAGCCGTGAGGAAATCCTCAAGCAGCGATTGCGCTTCCCTCGCTATGCATCACCCAATCTGGCATTGCGAAATCGTGGTGATGGCACCTTTGAAGCTGTGTCATCCGAATGGGGGTTTGATCATGCCGGAGTCTCCCACGGTATGTGTCTGGCAGATCTGGATCAGGACGGGGATCTGGATGTAATCATCAACAACCTCAATGAGCCGGCTCTGGTCTATCAGAACCTCTCTCAGGCGCCACGATGTGCTTTTCAGCTCAAAGGCCCCGAAGCGATTGGGGCACGCATCACCTTGCTTCACCCAAGCCTGCCCCAGTCACAGGAGATCATTGCAGCGGGCCGTTACCTGTCGGGAGATGCTCCCATGCGTACCTTTGCCTGGCCCTACGCCAAGGGGGAATCCATCCAAGCACGCATCAACTGGCCAGGGGGTGCCAGCCTAACGACCGAACCCCTTCAAGCTGATCGACTCTACCAAATTGGCAAGGCTGCAATACGAACCAATCCAGCCCAAGTCAAGAAGCCTGCCGAGGTAGAGCCGCTCTTTGAGGATGAGGCTCAGAGGCTGCAAGCTCAGCACGTCGATCCACCATTTGATGATTGGGCCAGACAACCCATGATAGATCACTCCTTGGCTCATGAAGGGCCAGCAGTCGCCTGGATGGACTTGAATGAAGACGGATGGGAGGATCTGATCCTCTCAAGCGGCCGGACAGGGAAAATGGGCGTGTGGCTCAACCAGCAGGGCAGGAACTTCAAGCCGTTTGAGAAGAGCCCCTACCAGCTGCCTGTTTCTCGAGATCAGGTCAGCCTGGTGGGCTGGAAACAGGATGGCGCATTGCCTTGGCTTCTGGCGGCCTCCTCAAATTATGAGGATGGATTGGCGCTAGGGTCGCCCATAAGGGAGTATCAATTCGGCGCATCCAGATCCATAGACCGGTTTGAACCCCAGGATCATGCTGTGGGCCCCATGGCCCTTGGCGATCTGGATGGCGACGGAGATCTCGATCTTTTTGTAGGAGCCAGGGGTCGTGCCGGAGATTATCCCCAATCAGGAATGAGCCAGATTTATCGCTGGCAGGACAACGGTTGGCAAAGGGATCCCTCCCACTCCGAAATCCTGGAATCATTGGGGATGATCCGAGCTGCCTGTTGGCTGGACATCCATCAAGACGGCTATCCTGAGTTGATACTGACCCGTGAATGGGATTCGATTGTTCTGCTTGAAAACCAGATGGGGCATCTGGCTTACCCTACTGAGACAACTGGCTTGGAGGGCTTGAGAGGACTCTGGACGGGCATTGCCTGCGGCGACTTTGATGAGGACGGTCAGATGGACTGGGTCGTCGGGAACCTAGGGCTCAATCATGGGCTGAATGCCACACCCGAGCACCCACTTGAATTGCATCATGGGCTGATGGATAAGGACCTCATTCGAGACGTCATACGAGCTCACTGGGAGCCATCGATGGGTGCCATCGTCCCAGATGAGCAATTGGGGACACTGGCCCAGGGCTTACCATCGTTGATAGATTTTTACGCCTCCAACCGTGCCTTTGCTCAGACTGCGATGATTGACCTGCTTGAACGATTTTCAGGCAAAACTCATCTCAAGCAAATCGACTGGACGCAGACAACCGTGTTCTACGGCAGGGGAGACCATTACGAGGCCATACCCCTGCCTGAGCAAGCCCAATGGGCACCGGTATCGGGCATCAGCAGTGGCGACTTCAATGGCGATGGTCACCTGGATCTGTTTTTAGCCCAGAATGAATTTTACCAGCATCCTGTCGCTTCCCGCATGGACGCTGGGATGGGCCTGCTATGCTTGGGAAATGGCCAAGGGCAATGGCAACCACTCAATCCCGCCTCGAGCGGCATACGCATCCTCGGCGTGCAAAGAGGAACAGCCGCCGCGGACTGGAATCAGGATGGTCGCCTCGATCTGGTGGTAGGTCAGAACAACGGGATGACCCACCTACTAACCAACCGTGGTGCCTTTCCAGGGAAGCTCCTTCGCTTTCGTGGCCCCTCCCTCAATACCTGGGCCATCGGCACTCAATGGCGGCTGGCGGGAACCAGCGGGGGCCACGGTCCCTGGCAGGTGATCCAGGCGGGCTCGAGTCATGGCTCTCAGGATGGCACCCTCCAGGTCGCTCCACGTATTGCTGGTATGTCGCAGGTGGAGGTGTGCTGGCCGAGCGGCGAGTTTTCAAAATACGACCTCACCTCCGATCCCGGCATTCAGACCCTCACACAGCCCTGACAGGGACTTCAACAAGCGCTGGAAAGAGCTCGTAGGCTACCCATGTTTTTTTGTTTGCGCTTGAGCTGGAAAATGTAAGATGGGCGCCCGCCAGCAAGGCGGATAGAACCTTCAGGAAAACATGCAAGCTGTCGGCGCCATACCACAGAAGAAAGAGGTTGCGATCGTGGATCATCCACGACCCTCGCTTCATCGTGATGATGAAGTCCTGATCAAGAGCCTTGATGTAGGCATTTGCGGCACGGACCGCGAGATATGTACTTTTGTCTATGGGGATCCCCCCGCCAACTCCGATTACCTCGTGCTAGGTCATGAATCGCTTGGAGTCGTGAGCGAGGTTGGCAGCTCAGTAGCCGGCCTCAAGCCAGGGGACCTGGTGGTGCCTTCGGTGAGACGTCCCTGCTCGGACCCTTTATGTGCCCCCTGCCAGGCTGGTCTGCAGGACTTCTGCGCCACGGGTCACTTTGTGGAGCGTGGGATCAAAATGGCCCATGGCTACATGACCGAGTTCTACACCGAGCAGGAACAATACCTTCACCTCGTGCCTGCTTCGCTTAGGGATGTCGCCGTGCTTGTGGAGCCCCTGACCATTGCCGAGAAGGCCATGGCCCAGGTCTGGCCCATTCAGAATCGGCTGCCATGGGTTAAGCATCATCATCCTGATGGCAGACCCAATGGCAAGGGACTCAATGCCGTGGTCCTTGGAGCCGGTCCCGTCGGTATTCTCGGAGCCATGAAACTGAAGGCTGAGGGCTTTAATACTTTTGTCTATTCTCGTAGCCAATCTCCCAACCCCAAGGCAGAGCTGGTGGAATCACTCGGGGTGCCTTACATCTCGGCGCTGGATACACCGGTGGAAGCCCTTGCCGAACGCGTCGGCAGCATCGATCTAGTCTATGAAGCAGTCGGGGTCTCCTCCATCGCCTATAAAGTACTGAGCGTGCTGGGGCTTAACGGGATATACGTTTTCACCGGCATCCCGGCACCCAAGGCGCCCATTGAAGTGGATGCAGACCTGATCATGCGCAATGTGGTCCTGATGAACCAGGTTGTGGTGGGCACAGTCAATGCCAGCGGGGCTGCCTTCAAATCGGCGATTGAAGACTTGGGCGTGTTCATGAGCCGGTGGCCAGAAGCAGTTCAATCGCTTATCACCCGACGCTGCTCTGTCGCCCAGAGCCGCGAACTGTTGCTAGACAAGGCCACAGGAATCAAGAACGTCATTCAGTTCTGAGCATTGGCTTGGTCTTCGAATCGACTGGGGCACTAGCCTCCTCAGGTGCCGAGGAATTCCCTTTTGACACCGCGCTCGCAACTTGGCATCTTGGCCACCCATTGAAAGCTCCTTCAATGGGCAGGCGTCGGCATGCCTTATCATTTGACTTTCTTGCCGAAGTAACGGAGCAAACATTGAATTTATGGAAACGACCGAAGCATCAAATACATTTGGCGGAAATCTCCTCGTGGCCCAGTCTGGGGGACCTACCGCTGTCATCAACTCCAGTGTTGCCGGAGTCATTCAGGAAGCAGGCCGGCATGAGGAAATTGAGGAAATTTATGGAGGGCTAAATGGGATTTACGGCATTCTCAATGAAGAGCTTGTGGATATCAACGAGGAAAAGGCCAAGACCATTGAGGGGCTCAAACATACCCCAGCAGCTGCTCTGGGAACCTGCCGCTACAAAATCAATTTCAAAACTGATCCGGAGGCCGCGGCTCGGGATATGAATCGCCTGTTCGAGGTGTTCGAGGCCCACAACATCCGTTTCTTCTTTTATGCAGGTGGGAATGACTCCCAAGATACGTCTCACAAAATTCATGAGGAAGCCATCAAGCGAGGCTATCCTTTGCGTGTCATTGGGGTCCCCAAAACCATCGACAATGACCTACCCCACACCGATCACTGCCCTGGCTATGGATCAGTTGTGAAATACAACGCAGCCACGGTCATGGAGGTCGGAGCCGACGTCAGCAGCATGGCTACCGATGATGGATCTTGCTGTATCATCGAGGTGATGGGGCGAGCGGCTGGATGGATTGCCGCTGGCACCGTGGCCGCCAAGCGCGAAGAGGATGACGCACCTCACATCATCCTGTTACCCGAAATCAAGCTCAACGAAGAGACCTTCCTAGCCAAGGTGAAGGAAACGGTTGATCGCATCGGCTACTGCGTGGTGGTAGCTGGTGAAGGAGTCAAGAATGCTGCCGGAGAAGAGATTGGAGCCGACAAATCAAGGCTTGATGCCTTTGGACATCCAGTGCTTTCAGGAGCAGCCGAGGCCCTCAAAGATCTTGTCCAGGCCAAGCTCAACCTCAAGACCAGAACGGTCAAACTGGGTTACGCTCAGCGAGCTGCAGCCCACTATGCCAGCGCCATTGATGTCGAAGAGGCCCACGCATGCGGGGTGGCTGCAGTCAAGGCAGCCATCGAGGGGAAAAGCGGTATGATGGTCAAACTGGTGCGCCTGCAAAATGAGCCTTACCAGTGGGGCACAGCTCTTCAACCCCTCGAGGACATTGCCAATGTAGAGCATTTTATCCCCAGGGCCTGGATCACTCCCGATGGCCTGATGCCAAACGAGAACTTCCAGAAATACGTGGCGCCCCTAATCCAGGGTGATAACCCTGTGCCCTCTGAAGGAGGCCTGCCGCTTTTTGCCAAGCTCGAGAAGGTTAAGGTCGAGAAGAAACTCGCCGAACGAGCCCTCTGAAACTAATTATCAGAGCGCATCATCGCATTTAAACCCACAACCCGGAACCCTAGAAGAGGGGGCCGGGTTTTTTATTAGGCACCAACTAGCTCCACAAGATCAGCAATAACACGACTCCAACCACCAACCTGTAGAGGCCAAACGCGTTAAAACTGTTGGATTGGACATAGCCAAGCAACCATTTCACCGCAAGGAAGGACACAAGCCCTGAGACGAGGAAACCGAGCCCTACCATGGCCCAGTCTTCGGAGGGTGCATCCGCCACAGGCTCCCTGATGGCTTTGAAGATCTTGTAACCTCCAGCTGCCAGCATGGTCGGTATCCCTACCAGAAAACTGAATTCAGTCGCCATCGAGCGACTGAGTCCCATGACCAAGGCAACCAGGATGGTGGTCCCAGATCGGGAAGCGCCAGGAAAAATCGCTGCCACCAACTGACCGAGACCTACCGCTAAAGCTAGACGCCAGGTAATGATCTCGGAAACTGGGCGACCCTTCAACCATTGCTCCACTCCCAAAAAACAAACCCCTCCCAAGAGCAGGGCCAGGGCAATGGGCAGAGGCTCATCTGGCAGCGTAAAACCGTTTTTCTCGAGCAGGAGCCCCCCAAAGCCTGTGATCACAAAGGCAAGCATGACCTGTCCCAGAAAAACCCTGGACTCAGGGAGTCTCCATTGGAAGATCAGTCGAGTCAACCGCTCTCGAAAAAGAGGGATCACAGCAAGCACCGCCCCAGACTGAATCACGATGTTGAACAAGTCCGATCGTGGCTCGATCCAGTTGCCAAACATCTGTTGAGTTAACAACAGATGCCCTGTCGAAGAGACGGGCAGGAATTCGGTGATTCCCTCGACGATCCCGAGAATGAGAATTTGAAGCCATTCGGGCATAAGTTCAATGAGAGGAAATCAACCCCCTCATCAAGTCAAGCCAAGAGCCGCCGCTGGCGACCTGTCAAAACCATCCAGAGCTCGCTTTGATGACGCCCTAGCTCTATGGTTGGGGTATGAGCCAGGGGGATTTATTTGGTAACCCATCGCGACCCTCATCCAGCCGACAAGCGGCGGTGAGGCCCCAGCAGAAGCACCCTTCAGAGAAGAGTCCTCTGGCGGCACGGATGCGTCCCACCACAATGGAGGAATATGTGGGGCAGGACCACATCATGGGTGCAGGCAAATTACTGCGTCGCTCCATTGAGGCAGATCGTATCCAGTCCATTATCCTCTATGGCCCTCCGGGCACCGGGAAGACTACCCTGGCTCAAATCATCGCCCATCACACCCAGTCCCATTTCGAACGACTCAGCGGGGTAGAATCCAACGTGGCTGAAATGCGCCGCGTCTTGGCGGCAGCTGGCCAGAGACGCACTATTCAGGGACAAGCCACCCTACTGTTTGTCGATGAGATTCACCGCTTTAACAAATCTCAACAAGATGTGCTGCTTCCAGATGTCGAAAGCGGGGTCATTCAGCTCATCGGCGCGACCACTCACAATCCATTTTTCTTCGTCAACGCTCCTCTGGTTTCGCGCTCACAGATTTTTGAGCTCGAGCCACTCCAAAACGCCCACCTCAAGCTACTCTTACAGCGTGCGCTGGCCGATGGGGATCGAGGTCTGGGTCAACTACCAATCCAGGTTGTGGGAAATGCCATCGACCACCTGGCCAGCTTGGCTGATGGGGATGCTCGGAAGGCCCTCAATGCACTCGAAATCGCTGCGGTCACAACCCCCCCACAAGCCGATGGTTCCATCCACCTTACCCTCGAGGTCATGGAGGCCTGTATTCAGAAGAAAGCAGTGGTTTATGATGGAGACGGAGATGCCCACTACGACACTATTTCAGCTTTTATCAAATCCATGCGAGGTGGTGATCCTGATGCAGCACTCTATTGGCTAGCCAAGATGATCCATGCCGGAGAAGACCCAAGATTTATCACTCGTCGTATTCTCATCTGTGCCGCGGAAGATGTGGGGCTAGCCGATCCCATGGCTTTGGTGCTGGCGCAGGCAGCGCATCAGACGGCAGAAATCATTGGCTGGCCCGAGGCACGGATTCCCATTGCTGAAGCGGTCATATACATCAGCGCAGCTCCCAAGAGCAACAGCGCCATGGTGGCTATTGACAGCGCCCTGGAAGATGTCAGATCAGGAAAAACTCTGCCCGTTCCCATGCATCTGAGAGATGGTCATTATGCGGGCTCAGAACAGCTCGGACATGGGAAAGGTTATCATTACGCCCACGATCACCCAGACCATTTCATTGCGCAGGACTATCTCGGGGCGGACAAAACCTACTACCTACCGACTGAGCAGGGATCTGAGCGACGCTTGCGAGAACGTGTCCTGGCCTGGCGGGAAGCCATACAAAACCACAGACGCCAACAAAGGGGGTCTTCATGAGTGCCGATCCGCTGAAGCCGGAAGTGGAGGCCTTACTTGATCGTGCTTTTGATCAGCTCAAACGGTGGTCCATCATCTGGGGCTATTCTCTGTTGCCGCGAACCCTGAACCTGGCCTTTTTGCCGGAAGAGGACAGCGACCTCGGGCGATGCCACTTCCAAACCAACACTCTCTGGCTCAACCCAAAATTACTGACCAAAGAACACGAAGAAACACTCTTGGAAACCCTTTGCCATGAGGCCGCTCACTGGATGGCTTTCCGTCGCCATGGACTGGGTGTTGATCCCCACGGAAAGGAATGGCAAAGACTGATGCGTCAAGCCGGCTACAAACCCAGACAATATTACGAACAAGGTATTTCCCGACCTCAATCCACCCGAGAACTAAACTGAGAAGCCTTATCTTTGAACAGGACGTTGAAAGATGTCAGGGATCCGTAGCACCTGGAAACGTATTGCTGCAACTCCACCTTGTCAGCACTGTTCAGGAGTCCGTTAGCATTGATTTTCTGCTCCAAAACCCTGAGCTGATTGCGAATACCCACAATTTTGTGGAAAAACACCTCTAAGGGCATCTCTTTGGCCTGGAGTTGCTCTTTGGCAGGTTTGAGCACCAGGGATCCCCCATGCCACTTAGGGCCGAGCTCCTCAACTTCCTGATCAGCCTCAAGAGACTGAGCCTGCTCCCGCATTTGTTGGGCAATCTGTTCAATCAATTCAGATAGGGGCATCTCAAGGCCAGATAGGGAGGCCGTTGCCTGAATTGGGTGCAGTTCGGTGAACTCAGGGTTGATGGATTTCACCCCATCAGCAAAGCACAGATCGGCGGATTGTTCTCCCAGAGCAACAACCCGTCCGACCCCATAATCTGGATGCCTGAGCTCCATGCCAATAGCCATTTTTTGAACTTTCATGCTTGAGTTCACCAATCATGCAAGGGAAGAGAAGACACCGACCAGCAAAAAGAACTGCCCTTGATCCTGATCGATGAATGCCGCATGTTCGGAGCAAGGCTTAACCAGATAGCATCCATGCATGGTTCTAGCCCTAGGCCCACGTCAAATCGATTCTCATGCCAAGAAATACCAGCGACTGCATTCGCATCATCGGTGCCCGCGAGCACAATTTGAAAAACATCTCGCTGGATATCCCCCGGGGCAAGTTTGTCGTGGTGACTGGGGTCAGTGGATCGGGCAAAAGCACCCTAGCCTTTGATATCGTCTTTGCCGAAGGCCAGCGTCGTTTCCTGGATTCCATGAACGCTTATGCTCGACAATTTGTCGAACCCCTGGAGCGACCCGAGCTTGATCGGATCGAGGGCCTGCCACCGACAGTCAGTATCGAGCAAAGGTTATCGCAAGGAGGCGGCAAGAGCACCGTTGGCACCGTGACCGAAGTCCATCAATTTCTACGCTTGCTCTTCGCCCGCTTAGGAACACCGTACTGCCTGGAATGTGATTTACCCGCCACAGGACAAAGTTCAGATGCTATCGCTGCTTCCTTGCATCAGGCCGCTCGTCAGCGAGGGCCCTTGAGCCTGCTGGCACCGGTTATTAGAAACCGCAAAGGATTTCACACTGAAGTGGCGACCTGGGCTGCCCAGCATGGCTACAGGCGACTGCGTGCCGACGGCCAGTGGCATGATAGCGATCAGCCCTTCCGATTGAGCCGCTATCAGGAGCACGACGTGGAAGTCGAGATAGGGATTATTAGAGCCGGAACTCGAAACGCTTCAACTCATCTGGAATGGGTCGAGCGGGCACTGGACATTGGCAAAGGGCTCCTGTTCGCACTGGACGAAAAAGATGAACTCACGCTTCACAGTAGCAAGCAAGCTTGCCCTGGATGTGGTTATTCGGTGCCTCCTCTGGATCCCAAGCTTTTTTCTTACCATTCTTCTCGGGGCTGGTGCCCTGAGTGCCGTGGCTTCGGAGAACTATTTCATATTCCTGACACCGAGCGAGGCGCCCGGGCTGATGCGATCGAGGAGTCCTGGTTCCAGTGGCAGGAAGGCAAAAGAGAAACCTGCCCCGAATGTGAGGGGTGGCGACTCAACCCAGCTGCTCGCGCCGTTCGGTTGATACTCGAGGGTTATCCGACCCGTCACATTGGATCATTGGCTCAGGACTTTGTAGCACAGCCTCCAACCATTGACACCTTCTCAGGTATGACTGTTTCCCAGGCCCTGGAACTGGTAAGCGCCATCAAACTTAAGGGAAGGGAACGCGAGATTGCACGCGACATCCTTCCTGAAATCAGGGAGCGACTCTTTTTCCTTAAGGAAGTAGGTCTGGAT
>Ga0181572_10000681_pt1 | contig 24407 bp, 25 predicted proteins | sample 101ome_26_FD_133004 | JGI IMG/M metagenome (GOLD analysis project Ga0181572, IMG submission 133004) | Coastal salt marsh microbial communities from the Groves Creek Marsh, Skidaway Island, Georgia - 101408AT metaG (megahit assembly) | ecosystem: Environmental > Aquatic > Marine > Intertidal... | reverse complement strand
GTTGCTGAGTGTTCCAAAACTAATATAACTTATTTTTGGTTTGTTGCCCCACACACCTCCTATTGCCAGTGTGTTTGAATAATCACGCAGTGCTTTCTTTTCTGCATTGTAAAGCCATGCTTTACCGTTCTTGACTCTGTCCGTGGTGCTGCCAATACATACAATATGTGCTTGTAATTTGTCTTCTACTAGTTTCTTATATACTACATCTAGTAGCACAGTTTGATGGAAGCGCCATAGTGCGCTATTAATAATGATTTGATCGTGTTTAGTACACTCGTTTGCAAACGCAAGCATATGATCTGTATTTGTGAAATCAAAGCCTGAAGTTCTGCTGCGATACACAGCATTTGGATAAATTTTGTGTAGTGCTTGTGCAAGTCCTTGTTGTGGATTACCTGTTATAATCATATTTTTCTAATTCCATTTCTTTAAAACTTGTTTTCCAATCTATCTTTCTTACGCTATCAAGATCGTTTAAATAACCAATAAAAGTATCGCTGTACTCTGACCATAAATCTTTCTCGTTCATATGATTAACATAAAAAGGAACTTTCTTAGATTTTTTACCAAAATCATAATTTTCTATTTTGTTTGTAATTATATCTTTGATTTGATTTGGAAGAACTTGAGCACTCATGTGTACGGGCCATTCAACATGATTTGCCAAAATAAATTCAATATTAGGATAGTGTTTTTGCATAAAATCAAAAGTTTCTGTGAGGTAAAACATGCTGATATTACTACAAGTCCATTGCACACCTATATCAAAATGACTATACTGTTGGGCATATTTTTGCATTAGTTCTAATTTTAATTTAAACTGTTCCCATTTGATTGGAAATCTAAAATATTCTCCAGGTATCCCAATAGCATCTAAACTTAATCTAATTATGATTTGTTTGAAATTTTTCAAGTTTTCAAACATTTTTTCGTTAAGTAAAGTTCCATTGCTTACATACGAAAGTGTAATATCCTTTGCATATTCCGTGTGACTTATATCTTGTATAAACTTGTTGTGTTGCTTGTTAGCAAACGGTTCACCTCCTAAAAAATTAAAACGTGTTGTGTGTTGTAAATTTTCTTTTATGTTATCCCAAATAAAACTATCTTGTTCGATCCATTTGTTGTCCACATCATAGAATTCAGTATTTGGATATTTGTTGAGTATTGCTTTGTCTTCGTTCCATTTACTACTAGCACCAGTTCCGCAGTGTATACATTTTAAATTACATATAGTACCCACACGTATATCTATATTAGGCGGATAATGATCCACAGTTCCATCTTGAGCTGTATTATCTATTAGATGTTTATAATTATCATAATGATAAAAATTTTCATCCATACGTTTACTTTGACCATTTAAACTTTCAACATATTCACAGCGTTTGCAATTTTCAGGCCAACGTCCTTGCAAAAATTCACTGCGTATGTGTTTGAAATAGTCATTATTCCATTCGTCAGCAATGTTGCTGTTTTTGAGTTTTTTGTTATTTTTAACTGTAGGCTGATCAGCATAACCACAAGTGCGAGGTCTACCAAATGTATTAGTGCTAAAGTTAATCCAAGGAAGTATACAAGGTTTCATAGTTTTCAATATAATTAATTATCTTTTCTGCTATCAGCATATTGCCTTCAGCATTTATTGCGTTTTCGCTTTTTTCATATCCTACATAATATGATGAATGATTGAAACTCATTTCCACAGTGTCGGTATCAATAATACCTGATGTAAATTGGAACCATTCAGGAAATGCGTAATTTGTAAAATGTATTACAGGTAATTTTTTTGCTGTACAATACTGATCAATTTGTATTAAAGCACCCATAAATCTATTCATCTGTAAATCAGGATGGTAAAAGTATTTTCTATTTTGTTCTAATATTTCTACAGCTTCTTCTAAAGGAAAGTAAACACCTTGATCGCTATTAGTAGGAAGAGATTTTTCAAAATTATCGTATCTCCAAAAACATCCTTCTCTTGCTTTGTGTAAAAATTCTATTTCGTCATCTTCAAATCTGCTTTTACCTACGTCTCTTACAAATCCTGGCACAAATGTAAAAGTAGGCCAACTATGGAATATTACTGCTACATCCATCGGCTTTACTTTTTTAAGGAAAAAAAGTATACGCTCTTCACTACATCTACCTAAGGCATGATATGTGTCATTTGTGTCTACACAGTCGTAGTGTTTTTGTACAATATCTGTAAATGTTTCAGGACTGGTTTCTTGTTCCTTGTGCTTTGTCATACTATGACCAAAGAATCGTATATTCATTTTACTACCTTATAAATAGCTTGCCAGCATTGGAGTCTTTGACCCGTGTTGGAGGGGCCGTAGTTCAATTGGGAGAACACTTGTTTCACAAGAGGCTGAGATTTCGAAACTCTCCGGCTCCACCAACTAAACCAATCTGCCAAACGCATAAGCTCTTTCTAAACAGAACCAACATTGTCCACAATGTTCTTCTTCATAGTGAGTAATGCCTGAATCTTCACGCATGACAACGTCTGTTTTTACTTTGTCTTCATCATTGTAGTGCTTTTCACAACTGTATGTTAGTGGCAATAGTTCGTCTGTTACACCGCATTGTTCATACAATGCCGCAGTGCTATATTTTTTATCACGATGCACAAACGGATGAATTGCATGTAAAGGATATTTTCCGTCAATTAACTCAAAGTCACGTACCCATCGATTATCATTATTGTCGCGATCAAAGTCTTTATCATGACATCCTTCCAATACTTCTTCATATGTTTCCCATTTAATGCCAGGAATGCCCATAGCACCCTGTGCTTGGTCTTCCACTGGAGGATTTTGTGTTAGCCCACCGTACCAAACGTTTGTTTTGCCTTCACGAAATGATTTGTATGCAATTTCGTCTTGCTCTCTACCATAATCTGGAATTGTCCATGGATTAGGAAGGTATGCTATGTTATGTTCTACCGGACGAACGCCTGTGCGTTCTGCTGTAAACTCAATTACTTTTTTGGCATAGTAACTGTACCAGGGTTTGGTTTCAGTATCAAGTGTTGCTACATAGATGGGTAAATCAATACCACGCTCTACCATTTCTTCGCACAAACGATAGTAAATGATACTGCTATCAGCACCACCACTCAACTTAATACAAATACCAAATGCATCATCTGGCAATAAATCTGTAATATAAGGCGTAACTGGATCCCAATACTTTAGAGCGGCGGCTTCACCTTTTTTTAACATTTCTTCATAAGTTGCTTGCATTGCTTTCCTCTTTGTGTTATACTGTATTTATGTATGTAGTTAATGAATAAATATTAGTATGCGAGACAGTATTAATAGACAATATACCAGTGAATGGTTGCAGTATGATCGTCCACAACCTATGTACAATAGTGATATAAACAAATTTTACAACAGTTTTTATCAACATAATCCTGTACACACACCCAATTTAGATCAGCAATTTAAAGATACATTTGTCAACTGGCTAAACAATCATAAGTTTAGTACGTTTAATGGATTAGAAGCATTTACAAGACAGGATATTATTAATGGCTGTACGCAATTTATTGATGACCTATATCAACGCTGTGGAGATTTGCAAACATTTGAAAACGATTACAAATACCATTGGCGTCTTAATAATAACATAAAATATGTTAATGTCAACACGCTCGACCCTAATCGCGAATTGTTAATTAGTATGCCGTTTCCGTACTACGGAGATGTACATCCCGAAATGGATGAAATATTAGATGCAGCACACCAAAAGAATATTTCAGTACACATAGATGGTGCGTGGATAAGTTGCATTAGAAATATAGAGTTTGACTTTGATCATCCTGCTATACAAACTGTGGGTATTAGTTTAAGCAAAGGTGGCATGGGTGGTAATCGCATTGGGTTGAGATTTGCTAGGAAAACACCAGAAGGTGCTGTGACTATCATGAATGACTTTAATATGAACAGTCAAGCATTGGTTAGCATGGGTATAAAGTTTATGGAAGATCTAGGTCCTGAATATTTTTGGACACAGTACGAAGATCATTATGCCAAAGTTTGTGATGATTTTGATTTACAACCTACAAAAGCAATACACTTAGCTAGTCGAGACGGAAAGCCTGTTGGTGTTAGACCTTTGCTAAGATGTTTATGTAAATAACAGTTTTGGCAAAGGATCGTTGCCAGGATCAATTTGATACTTAACATGTCCACCAGTTTTTAAAACAAATACTTTATCACCCGGTGAGACTTCTTTGTCTCCTTTTCCAATACATAGTGCTAAAAAAGGTTCTTTGTATTTTTGTGTAACTCCAAATCTGTTCTCAAGTGTATTATTAATAATATTTAATTCAGCATCAGTACACTCCTCTGTACATCCTATAAAACTGAAATCATATCCGTATTTGATAGTTTCTGACATCATAGCACCTCCTACAATACCAGCCGCTAATGCATCTTGAATATCGGCATTTTTTGGAGAGGCGCAAAAGTAAACAAGCGGAGCAGTAATTGGAGCAGTTTCATGAAATCCGGTATCGTTGTTACGAAATACATATCTACTTAATAATTCTTTTTCTTGTGTATCATTTTCAGTGCATTTAAAATAATTAACATATCCTAACCCGTGTCGTTGTACTGGACAATGCTGTAAAATATGATCCAGTTTCTTTTCTAACTCAACAGGAACTGGTTCATTAACAAGAAAAGTTTTATAATTACGTCTATTTGTCCAAGCATCTTCCATGATTTTATTTCTAGATATCTTCGTATTTCCAACCAATAATATCCCAAGTATTGCATTGTCTATATGCGTCAGTCATAGCAACATGAGATTTTAACATATCTAAGTGACTAGGACTGTTGGAATTTTCTAATATATTTAATAATTCATGAATTTGTTCTTGCTCTTGTTCTGTATAATCAATTAATATAGTACTTTCAATATCATCAGCAACTTGACGTCTAACCCAAGCTGGAGAGTTATCAATTTTGTACCACGGAGCTCCGTTAAGCCAACTAAATCCAATTTTAAATCTATCTAAATAATCTGTGTATTCTTTAAACCAAACTATACTGTCCATGAGGTTTAATAAATTTAAATTATGAGGAACAATAGCAAATTCACATGTTAACCAATCATACTTTTTAAGTATATTAATTTTTTCAACTGTATCTTCCCATTTCAAAGGCCAACGAAGGTATTCGTAAAAATCTTTGCCACTACCATCTATACTGTAATTAATGTGCAAATGACCAAAAGGTTCTAATTTCTTTATTTGTTCTTCGGTAAAACTTCCATTGGTAGTGATGTTTAATCCAGGCAATTGTTTACCACTAGCAAGTAACGAATCTATTAGTCTGTCAAAGTGTACATTAATAAATGGTTCACCGCCAGTGATTTCGAGTTTTCTTATACTGTCTGCTCGAGACACGATATCATCAATAATATTACGATACCAAGTTTTACTTTTTGACCAGTCATGTTGCTTGGACACAAGTTTTAATAAATCAGGATCTTGTACAGTGTCTTTCATTTCTTTGTATTGTTTTTCAATGAGGCTACTACGACTAGCATTGCAAATTCTACATGCTGTGTTACACTGATTACCAAACGTAATCATAATATGTTCTATGCCATTGTCAGCTTTATCTTCGTAATAAGCATTACGTTTTTGACGCATACTTTTTGCGCCGCTATCTTCTTGACGCCAACAAAAGTCGCAACCGCTCACACGTTCTCCGTTGGCAAGTCTTTCTTTAAGATCATTTAACCAATCACTTTTTAAATATTCATCAAAACTTTCTACATCAGGTCTTTCACCTACATATTGACAGCAAGGACCTAAGTTACCTCTGCTATCAAAGTGAATTTGTTTGTAAGGTTCTGTACAAAACGATGTTTTATTCATATTCAGCTTTCCTTAACAGAACTAGGATTTACATATTCTAACAACAATAAATGTGTCCTAAGATCATCAGGCTCTACTATAACTTTATATTTTTCGATAATATAATTTATAGTGTTAATATTAATATTTGCCATTTACATTGCTGCCTGTTCAACTCTCCATTGTTCTAATAGGTCTTCGTCAAGTTCAATCATAAATGTCATGAGCAATCCCATTTTAGCATTCCATTTTTTGCGCTGTTCGCCGCCTTTGGTTCCTTCGTTGGTTGCATGTAATTGCACTGCATCAAATATACAAGGTGATCCTGTCTCCCACTGGAACCAACTTTCTACGTTAAGACCTGCTAAACGTTTGTATGGAGTATTCATGTAATCCGTATGAAACTGTTTATCAAACGGTTCATTGCTTTGAGGCATAGGGTTTCCATCTCTGTCATAAAACTGTAAGTGACTGTAGTCTGTAACAATCTCATAAATGCTGGCAATGTTTTTGGTTTCAGCGCCGCCATTATATACCTTTGCCCAACCTATATCACGCTGCTCAAAAAAGAAAATTTGACCACCGTCTAAATCATCCAAATGTGATCCAATCCACAGCGGAGTAATAATATTTTTCCATGTTGTGTATTTTCTCTGAGGGTGATTTAGTGGCACATTTTCCAACATGCCTTGATATCCTTTTTCACGCATCGCATCTTGATGCAATCCGTATTGTTGTGGAGTAATGAAATAATTGCCTCCGATTGTAGGAGATTTTTCTGCAACTGGTCCTAGTACTCTATCGAATTTATCTTTGTAACGCTGATATATAACTTCCATATCAACATCAACAATAACTGTGCCGTTACGATTTAATCTTGGTTTGTTATAATCTGCTGTAAATGCATTTTTCCATAACCAATTTAACTCGTCTTCATCAAACAAGTTATCTATACATTGGGCTTTGCTACTATGTCTTCTGACATTTTCTACTGCAATAGGATGGTCCATTGGTAGTAGATAAAACCCTGGTTCGTCGGGTGTTCCCATTTTATTTCTCCATGTATTTGTATAATTCAGGTATTACATCTCTAATGTGTAATCCAAAAGAATTGTCTATATTGTATGTGTATTCGCAAAATTTGTCAAATTGATTGTTGTTGCTAATACTTTTATAATATTTACTGTTGTAATTGTCATTGATTTCTAATAGATAATCTTCAGGTAATACGTTAGCACTCAAAAAGTCAGGCGTTACTAACAAGCTACCAAAATGCTTGATTTCTAACATATCACAATAATTTTTAATATTTTTCATATCATGTAGATTATATGCTTGTATTGTACTGTACATGTCAACTCTTGTGTTACTGTTTTTGGAATAGTTACACCACTTGACAATATTTGGTTCTACAATATCCCAGGTTTTGCCATACCTAATATAATCATTGACAACACCTATTCCGTCTATACTAAGTTCCATTATTACTTTTTCAAATTTATCCAAGTAGTGCAACCATTTTTCAGGAAACAATGTGCAATTGGTATTGCATTCCAACACAATATTTTGTATTATGCCTTTGTCTTCTAGATACTCAAACAAATGTTTTATCTCTGGAGTAATAAAAGGTTCGCCTCCTAGATATTTTATTTTTCTCAATTTAGTTAAATCAACTGTTGAAAATATTTTTTCTACGTTGATTTCTGGTTGTGCTTTTGTCTGATGATATTGTTTTAGTTGTGGATTTTCTTGTACCATTTTGTGCCAAAATGTGCTGTAAGAAGGGGAACACATTTTACAAGCTAGATTACATTGATTGCTTAGACTTATCTCAATGTACTCAACATCAGGGCCACCTGATGTGAAACTGTTTATAACCTGTCTTAAACTAGTTTGACCACGTTCTTCTTCTTTCATACATTTTCTACAACCTTCAGACCAACCGTCAGACATATCTTGTATAATATTTTGATAAAAATCGGTGTGTCTGTAGGATTCAAAATCAGTTTGTTCTATGTCAACAAAATTAAATTTATTAAATCTACAACAAGGACGCCAACTACCAGTAACTGTCACACACATATGATTAGTCAATGCATTACATTGGGGCATTAACCATAACTCCGTCTGATCATTTCAATTTTTTTCTTTACCATCCAAGTTTTTTTCTGACCTGCAAGTTCTGTTAACAAGTCATTTACTTCTAGTAATCTATTGAGCCTCACTTCAAGTGTATTGTCTCTAAATTTCCAATTCCAGTCATTGTGCCAATATTCTAGTTCATCTTTTACTTTGTTCCAGACTGGAGTATCATCACTTAGCATCATAGTGTTTGCCATACTAATGTACATTAATTTTTTTTCATTGTGCCTAGCAGATGTATAACCTTTTTCACTTAGTTTTCTAATTGTATCTAATGTGATTTGATGATCTTCATTTGTTTCAAAAGGATGTCCCACAAACATCAAAAGTGTGTGATGCATTTTGTATTTTTGTAGCATATCAAAACACCACCACATATCTTCATCTGTGAATTTTTTACCCAATTCCCATCTTACATTTTGACTAAAACTTTCAACTCCAACATCAAGTGCATAGCATCCGCTGTCTTTCATAAGTTGATAATCTTCTTCGGGACTTTGTCGATAATTTCTCACAATCCATTGACTGTGCCATTGGATTTTTTCTTCTTGTGTTTTTCTAGAATTATTGTAGTCTGCTAGTATGGTTAACATTTCTCTGAATGCTTTCATACTTCCGTTTATAAGACTATCGGTGAATTTAAAAGTTGTCCTGTCATACTTTTGTTTTACGGTAATAATTTCTTCAGCAATACTTTTTCCACTGCGGAAAACATATTTGGGCCAAATATCATAAACATTACAAAAATCACAGCGTTTAACACAACCTCTACTACCTGTTATGTATGTAGGCTTGGGTTGTACAGCAAACTTGTATTCATCCCAATTAATGTCATCATAATTAGGAATCTTTACACTATCCAAATCGATCATCTGATAAGGTGCGTTATCATCAATCCCTTTATGTTCGTTATTGCCTTTTAATAATTCTACAATGGGTATTTCACCGTCGCCTCCGATAAAATGATCTATTAAACCTTGTTCTACATATCCTGAGGTTCTGCCTTTGGTTACTTCTGCGCCGCCCCAGACTATTTTAGTTTCAGGCAAATGTTCACGTATGAGTTGACTCAGCTTAATAGCAACCGCAGTACTCATTACACTCAATAAACTTAAACCTATCCATCTAGGATTTTTTTCTTTAAATAACTCCATCCATTCGTCGAAAACATATTTGTACTTTTCATAGTTTTCTCCAAATACTTCATCTACTTTCTCTACTTCTCTACATCTAAAAGCAGCATCTTGATCAAAAAATTGTTTTCTATCTCCATGTTTTACAAATTCGTTAAACAATTTGATGTTTAGATCTATAACTTCACAACTAAAACCAGCATCGTTCAGATGTGCTTTAAGAACTGCTGGACCTACTGTAGGTGCATCAGGAAATATCTTAGGAACAACACAAATTAACATGTCAAGACGTTCAGACATCTCTAAATATATCCTTCATTTCTGGAAATGTTTCTGCGAAACTATTGCTGCGCTGTTGATCACAGAGATTCAAATATTCTTGAAGTTCTGGAAGTCTAATACTCCAGTCTTCACTCTCCATAAATTTTAACATACCCTCTAGTCTATTTAATCCATATCCGGCACTCATAAACTGCTGTTTATTCACTTTGCCTTGGTGCCAAGTTGGTATACCTAATTCCCAATTGGCTTCCCACCAAGGATAGAACTCTTCGTATTTGCGTCTGCACTCAGCTTTAAACCAAGCAGGCAATACTTTAACATTCAGATGTGGTGGATGATATACAAAGTGATAGTTAATACCACCAGCGCCAAATGGCCACATGTTGATCTTTTTAAATCCTTGCTCTAGTTTCCAACGAATAAAGTCCGGCAAGTAATATATATTAAGTGCTTGTACTGCACAAGCCAGTGTTACTTCTACATTGTTGCCAGTTTCGTTGTCTAGTATATGAAATACTTCTTCAGTGCGTTTCCATTCGCTTGGGTAACGAATATAATCATTCATAGCATGTATACTGTCTACACTGTAGTGAAAACGTACCAACTTAAAGTGTGACCATAATTCAAATAAATCGTCTCTCCATTCAACTCCATTACTATTATAACGTAATTCTAGATTAGGAGCATGACCTTGTCTGATACACTCTTCGAGTATCTCATAATGTTCTTCGATAATAAGACTTTCACCACCTGCAAAATAGATTTGTTGCATGTTAGGGATCTGTTCATAAAACTGTTCCCAAAATGTAGGATTATTTTTGTGCCAATTGTAACTACTGCCATTGTTACTGCCTTTGTTATCCCAACCCATGGTCTCTTTTAAACTTTTATTTTGTACACGAGGATGTATTGCTTGCCAATCTTTGATCCAACCTGAACTATCGTGTGGGCTACACATCACACAAGCCAACTGACACTTTGTTCCAAAACGCAAGTCAATGTAAGTTAGTTCAGGAGGCACACTACCATCATCTTGTGTATTTTCTAACAAACGGTCAACATCGACACGTTCGCTCCAGTATCTTGTTTCCCACATGCGTTTCGAATTGTGACCTGCTGCTTCTTCCTTAAAACATTTAGAACAACTAGGAGGTATTTCTCCATTGAGCATTTGTTTACGCACATTCTTCATGTATGTGCTGTTCCAGCTTGATAAAAAATCACTAACGTTTAAATTATTAGGACGGCCCATTTCGTCCTTGAGCACACCGATTTGACCGCCATGTTCTTTGTCATTTGTAGGGCCTACACTACTAGCATTAGCAGTACAACAAACTCTCATTTGTCCGTCAGGGCGTGTACTTAGATGTACCCATGGTAGGATACAAAATGTATCGCTTATTTTTTTATTCATTATTTTTTCCTAAATAGCAACGTAATACTATACTTATCTATGTTTTTCTGTCTCAATATAAGGTTCCCCATGCGTTAGGCGATACTGTTATTTCTTGTGTTTCTAAATTAACAGTACGGTTTCTTACTTCCCAAACTCCACGTTTAGATTTAATACAAGTAGAAGTACATATAGGGTTACATGCAGTAGGCTCTAATCTGCCATGATCACGATTGCTCCAACTTGACACCAAGTCAGACTGAAAAAACTGATGCTGTACAATATCATCTACATCATGATAGTTAGCATTGTTCCAGTTCTCTCCATATGTGTTACTATAACGTAAACTGTGCTCTGGATAATTAATTACTTGATAGCGAACATTGTAAAGAAAACAACAAGGGAATATTTCACCGGTGTGTGCTATAAAGTATGCTAGTTCATCATTACCAGTTTTGCAATATATTTCTCCGTTGTGTACACCGGAGTCGCTAAAACTGTGAAGATATGTATCCCAATCCCAGTTTACTCTCATTTGTTCTTGCTCAAAGTAATCATGTAGTTCGTGCAAATCTCTTTGGTCCAAGCAAGTGTCATGTCGTTCTCTGAATAGAAAAAAGCCCATGTCATGTGCAAGCTCATGTGCTTCAGGAAGTTGGTGTATATTCCAAGGAAACATAACCCATTGCCAATGAGCACGACCACCAGCGCCAATAAATGCACTGACATTATCCATTAGTTTATCCCACTGTACTCCACGTCTGTATATGTGATTAGTGTCAGCCAGTCCATCTATACTAAAATTAAGTGTATATCTACTTTTATCCAAAGAAACACCAGAAAGAACACGTGCCATGTCAGCCCAGTAATCAGGTTTCCGCATACCACCATTGGTATGTATTATAATATGGTGACGATCTAATTTTATTAAGAACTCTAACATTTCCAAAAAGTCTGGATGCATAGGCGGATCATCTATACTACCGCAAAACTGTATTTCTTTTATGTCTTTGAAAAAATCAGCATTAATAATTTTTTTGAAAATATCAATATGTAAAAATTTGTTTTTTACAATCAAAGGATTTAGTTTTAGATCATTGAGAGGATCAGCACGACTGCAACCAATACAATTGGCATTACAATTACTACTAATTTCGAACTGTAATACTTTTGGTTTATCTAAATAGCGCATTTATCAATTTCAATGTCTGTGCCACAAGTACATTCTTTATATGCACAGATTACTGGATCATCCAATAGATTTATATCGTGTGGAGCTGTTTTAATATTTCCTAATATCATGTGTGTATTACAAGCGTTTGCAGGTATAACGTTTCCATTTGCAGAAATAACTAACAAATCTTTACCTATATTACATTGCCAACCTTCAAACCGATTTCTTCCTGCTTGAATCAAATCGTGGTTATTTTCTTGTGTGATAGTGCCATCGTCATAGTAGCAGTTAATGCCAAAACTTGTGATATTTCTTTTTGAAGTAGGACGATGAGCTGTTTGTTTATGTAAGTGTTTGATTAGTTCAATTTGTTCGTCTGAATATTCCATCCATTCTTTGCCGCCAAAAGTAACTTGTAATTTTTTTAATTGTATCGGAACTGTGGTGTTGTCTTTTAATTTTTCAAAAATACTCACACATTTGTCAAAATGATTTACATCCATTAACATTTGTATATTGGTCTGGCAATCATTTTTAATTTCTTTTACTACTTCAATTATATGATCTGGATCTGCTTGTTCATGATGATAACTGATACTAACTTTGTCTAGATATGGTTTTGTTCTATTCCACCAGTTGATTGTTCTACTGCCATTTGTGAGAATATTAACAACACTATTAGGATCTATTTCTTTTATTATCTCTGACAAACGAGTAAAGTTTTTCCAAACGGTAGGCTCTCCTCCTAGTATAGTATAAATTCTATGATCATGTGAACTTTGTTCTGTGATACGCTGGATTGCTATTCTACAGTTTTCAATATCGGGCCAATATAAATCGCCTCCATTGCTGTCTGGACTGCAATATGTGCATTTGTAATTACAAACATTAGACAATATCCAATCAACTGCCATGATATTGTTACGTGTTTTTATTTTAACTAGTTTGTTCATAATAATTGTTCTGCCCAAGGATAAGCGTCTAAAAACTTAACATTACAACGATAGTCCCATATGTCTTCGCTGTAATGTTTTAATAGACTTCGTTCTTTTGTACTTATTTGTTTGTGTTCATACATGATTTTAGTTTGGAATGTTTTCCAATTTGACTGTGCATTTATAAACTTTATATCAGATAATTCTTGGTAAAATTCTGTTCTAGTGTCAAGTGGTATTAATCTAAAGTCTAAAAAAGTAGGCCAACTAACTTCGTTGTAGCTAACTTCTGCTTGAGGAAAATTATTAGCCCATGCAAAAAACTCTGGCATGTTGTGATAGGTCAATAAACTAACAACAGGTGTAAGTGATACTACACACTTGCTGTTGTACATTTTTACAAAGTTGCGTTCGATTGTTTCCCAACGTGCAGGATACCGTTGATACTCTAATACTGCTCCTACAGCGTCAATACTACACATCAGCTCTACATATCGAAACTTTTCTAATGTGTCAAGTATACGAGTTTTAGCACTAGTACAGTTGGTTATGAATTCTATTTCCAAGTCGGTTTTCCCTCGCTCTACCAACTTGTACAAAAATTCTTCTACTTCGGGCATGATGAATGGTTCGCCACCTGCAAATCTTAATGTTTGCAGATCAGGTAATTCTAACACAAGATCTAATAACTTTTTTGTATCGACTTTCTCAAGTAACATCTGGTTTGGAATATAGTTTAACAAATCATTGTCTACGCCATTGGCTTTTAGTTCCAGTGCTAGGTTTGCTATTTGGTCACTGAAACCTCCGCTACACATTTTACACTGTAAATTACACTTGTTGCTGAGTCTTAGATCCACATGTCTTATGCTTTGATCAGTGCTGCCGTACTGTTGATTAACTCTGTGGCGTTTGCTTTCTCTGCCGTTGCGTTCGTTGTGCCAACAATTTTCACATGCTGTGTTTTCTATACCTGATTCTAAGTCTTTGCGTACAGTGTTCAGCCATGTATTTGATTTGTACCATTCGTTCATATCACCTACTGTGAACCAATCAACTCGTTTGGCTTTTTTTTGTATACAGCAATGCCCTATACGACCTGTTGTATCAACATTAAAACCATTAAGTGTAAGAGCACAGTTTTTCATTCAGTTCACATATCGTATATAGGTGCAGGTTTTTGTTTACCGCCACACTTGTTGCAAGTATCTATACTATTGAGCTTCCAAGCCATAGTTAGATCATCAACAAACATCTCACAAATAATTTCTAAATTATTCGTTATATGATTATCTTTATATTTACTGTAATTGAAGTTTGTCTTACGATCAACTTGTCGTCCGCTTATATAACAACATGGCCATACTTTCCCCCAAGGATCAATTTGTATCATTCCTTCTTGTGCATACGGACATGAGTAATCTCCAAATACTTTTTTTGCATTTGTTGGAGGTGTCGGTGTTTCTGAGTTGAATCTATCCTCTCTTTTATAAAATTCATTAAATGTTTTCAAATCAGGGCTAGTAAGTTCCTGTTGTGGGAAATCTTTGTATGCTTTCATTCTAAGAGGAATAGATCTATTACGGTTTGTTTGAAATGCAACACATCCAATAGTTTTTGCAAAATCACTTATTGCATCTATTTCATTTTTATTATAATCAAACACAATACATTTCCATATACTGTTACCACCAGCATTGTTAAATGCACGTAGATTGTCTATACGCTTCTTCCAGTCAATGCCACGCCTATACACATCATGATTATGTTCAAGTCCATCAATACCCCATTTGATATCATGTTTAGCAAATTTTTGTAATACCACAGCAAGATCATGCCAAAACTTTGTATTACGTGCACCACCATTTGTATTTAAATTTAAATACACATTTGTTTTAACTTCAGCGAGTATTTCCATCATTTCAATAAAATGTGGGTGCATACTAAAGTCGCCAAAGTTACCATTAAAAATAATTTCTTGTATGTTAGACAAATCATTTGTTGTAACAAATGTGCGCCAATCTTGTAAGTCAATATGATTTAGCTTTAGATTAGATTGATTCTCTCCACCATCAACATTCCTGTCACAAGCACCGCAGAAAGCATTACAGTAACTTGTACAATCAATTTCTATCTTCTTAATAGTTTCGAATTTGTAAAACATTATTTGAATTGTTCCGCAAATGGATCAAATTCAGTTCCACACTTCATAGCGCAAACACCTAATTTTCCTTGAGTTACACCGTCGATTGACCAACTATTAGTAATATTACTCAGCAACGGTCCTTCCATAACTTTTTGAATGTCATTTTCTTTTATATCAATTGCAGCTTTTCCACCAGCGCCGTCAATAAAATCCCAAATTTGTTCTACCCTAGGATCTTTGTGCCACCATTTGTACATACGTCCAGCTGTCCAACAACAAGGCATTAGTAGTCCTTCTGCTGTAACAAAGATTTCTTTTTTCTCTACAGCTTTGCATTTTATACTACAACTGTCATAGTAGTCTTTCATACTACCATATGTTTTTTCTATTTCTTTTTGTTTTAGCAGTGCTAGATTTTGATTGTCCAATTGCTTGGGTTTTTCTATTAACTGTGTTTCAACTCCTTTGCGATTTTGTGCTTGATGTTTATCTTTACCTCGATTGCTAGCTGTAAAGAAACGTCCTGACTTTTTAAGTTGAAAACGTTCTACACCCCACGATTCTGCTAGTTGTTTGGCTTCGTCAACTTGATGTTCGTTGTGTCCAAACACAATAAAATCCCATCTTGCTCTACCGCCCGCGGCAATGAAAGCTCGCATGTTTCTCTCAACATTTTCCCATACCACATTTTGCCTGTATAGATGATTAGTGTCCCTAAGACCGTCCACACTAAAAATAACAGTGCCCATTCTACCATAAACACTGGCAAGTTCCTTCCACCAATTTTCATCTTTTGCTCCTGCATTTGTGTTCATGCTCAACCACATTTTTTCATTGTGTTGCCTAAAATAACGAAACACTTCCAGTGTATCTCGTGCAACAATAGGATCGCCTAAGTTGCCACACATATACATAGTTTCAAGTTGTGAAATAAATTCTGGTGTAAAGATACGTTGACAGTCTTCTAAACTTAGTTCAGCATTAGTAATATGACGATTGTCAACTCCACCATTTTCATTACGATCACACATAGGACACGCTGCCTGACAACGTTGTGTGATTTCTAAATGCACCATTTTTATGTCGTTATAATTATACATATTGAATTATCTTATTAGCTAACTTTCTATTACTCAACGGACCAGAATGTGATAAATCAGGAGCCAAATCGATGGTTTCCCAATATATCATATCCGCAACAACTTCCAAATCATTAATTGCACCTGATCCCTTAACATTAATAACTTTAACTCCTTTTGACTGCCATAAGTATTGTATTAAATTATAACAGTGTAGAAAATTATGTTTATACCAAGCAGTATAATCTGTTTTTTGTGATAACAGTTCATAAAACTTGGAATATTCTTTCATTTCAGGAATAACTTTTAGCATCTGGGTATCTGTATAAAATGTATACCTATAAGGGCTTGTCCATTGTACAATTACAAATGTGGGAATTATATCTTTCTTTATTAATTCCATAGTATTTTCAACTATAAAATTATTAGCTACTCCGTTAACACCAGCATTATAAACAGGAATGCTAGTTTGCTGTGCAACAATAGAAGAATATCGATCATGTTCGTCTATTGCATATCCAAAAGTATGACTACACCCAAATGCTATAGCAAAATTTTTATGAGAAATACATTCTTCAAAATTTTTATTATTTCGATAACCTAAAGAATCATAATTAAATTCAATTTCTTTTCTGCCATTTAACCATTTCATCTTTTCTATTTCTGGAGATTTTTTTATTATATAATTGTCTGGAAGTAAAGGCTTTTTAATTTCTAACATTCTTACTCCATTAACAATATAACATCTTTGCCTGGACCAATACGACTAGGTAAATCACCATATTCATCAACGTACCATTCAATAACTGCTCGATACCAGTTTTGACTGTCGTGATGTGCTTGCTTATTAAACTTATAGATATTATTGTTAGTAGCTTCTATAGTACTAATTGCTCTAGCAGCTTCTTTTTGCAGATCTCGTAAAGTAAGTTTATTTATATCCAATTCTCATGTACCTCGTATACTTTTCTAAAGGTAGTTGTCCTTCATATAATAAATTGGTCATAGGAGCAATATCTGCAAATTCTCCACAACTGTTTACACAATTAACATGCTCTGCAATTTCGAAAAAATTATTATTTTGCAATATTACTAATCTTCCATCTGGAATTTTAGCATACCATTCTGTAAAGTTTTCTATATGTTCACAGCTTGTGTTAATAATGGTGTCTGGTTTATCGTGCAGTTCGCATTCTTCTCCGTTGTTGCGTAGTGTTTTATAATAGAATGCACCTTTCTTTTGAGTAAAATGAAAGTCCATGATATCAACTGTACTCGCTTTGAATTTATAGTCTTCGAGTAGCCAAGGAAAATTAAAAACTTCTGCTATCTCTGCACAACTAGGATCTATATCAAAACTTCGAATATTGGTTATATTTTTATTCAAATCACTTTCAAACAACATAGTAGCAAGTGTAGCATACCAGCCAGCACATAAAAACACTGTACCTAAATATGGGTTTATTTTTTTAAGTTCCTCGATTAACCATAATTTACTGTAAAGTTGTCCTCTACTTATACAATCTGTATCATAGTCAATTTCTAATGAATAAAGATGTTTAAGAGCTTTAGTAAATTGTGTGTCAACATACTGATCTAAGATTGGCCACATCTTCCATACATTATCGTCTGCTATGAGTTTACGTAAATTTTCAATGTTTTCATTTGTTACCGATGATCTAAAAATACTACGTATATTTTCTTCAGTTACTGCCTTGCGTAAATCAGTATCCTCTGCTCCTGTTAATTTAAAAATACTGTACAAGTTATCTTCTAATACTGCTTTACGCAATTCTTCTGTATCATATACATCAACAATTCTAAAAATACTATGTAAGTTTTTTTCTACAATTGCTTTGCGTAATTCATTGACAGCATCCTTTGACATGTTTGCTCCAACAAGACGAAACAAACTGTGTAGATTCTTTTCTACAACTGCTTTGCGCAATTCTTCTATTAATCCGTTTTGTTTTTCATCAACTTGTTGACCAAGTAATCTAAAAATACTGTTTAAATCTTTGTCAACATATGATCTACGAAGATCAGGTATAAATTCAACGTCAGGAAAAAGTATTTCATACCTATCTAGAATTTCAATTATTTTTTCTCTGTCTTGATAAGACTGGGATGTGGCATCGCTAGCTTCAACAGGTGTTTGATCTAGAACTTCTTGGGTATTATTTTTGGTTAAATTATTCATCAATAATTTTAAATTTTCTGATTTTTGCTCTCGAACATTTTCATTTTCATATTCAGGTGGTACCCTAATAGCCTTAAATTTATCCATGATGTTCTAATTCCTTGTCTTCTATGGATTGATCAAATTGTTCTCGCAACCAATCAAAATCATTTATCAATGAAAGAGCACGATCATTATGACGATAATGGGTGCCAAACTCTCGCCCTTGATTGGCTCCTAAGATACAATATTCTCCGTATGTACGCTCTCTACCTTTAGAACACCATGTTTGTAATCTATATTCATTGTCAAGATTATCTCCATTTGGAATAATACTGCTTGCAAGTTTTGTACACTCTCTAAAAGCACTTTTCCATGTTTCAAAAGGATTGGTATTAAAAGCAGTAATATTACTTATTTGAAATTTTGGAACAAAAGGACAACCTAATGTAGTTGTCATGTCTACACTCCAGGACCTGGCTTCTATTAATTGTTTGCGAGGAAATAATTTTACACCCCCATAACCGTACAATAGATCATTTACAGGATTTCTACTGCGCCAAGCATAAATGCAATCTGTTTGTGGAGTATTTCCATATTCCATTTGATCGCCTTTTGGTGTAAAGTCAAAGTCAAACTTTTCATCTATCACAGCATCTGCATCTACAACATAAAAATTATTTGTTTCTGCAATTCTAGCTGCGGCTTGATGAGCGTTAAGTATACCTTTGACTCCTTCAACACGCTTTGCATGGGGGGCAAACATCTGTAGTATTTCAAAATTTTCATTTGCAAGTTCTTCATAATAACTAATCTGAATAATGTCTAACATGTTGGTATTTTTATCCTTATAGAACAATTATAACTGCTGAATCAATCAATGTCAAGCAGTAACTTATGTTATTTATTGAATTATATACGTATATATCAACAGTGGAACAATGATAAAAAATTGTGGTAAAAAGTTAAGCAGTATGCTTTTCTCTCTCCATTGCCACCCGCAATAGCACCATCCTGCTGCTCCCAACAGTTGAGCAAGTGAATTCCAAGGTGTTATACCCAAGGTGTGCAAGACCATCGCGACAAGAATGGTCACTGCACTAGCATACTTTATGTATGTAACTGTTTTATATTGATATTCTGTTGTCATATGTGCTAAAAAGTCTCAGTGTATTTTCTGTTGCCACACCTGTAACCAACAGTGTGCAACGTGGGCCATGACCTGCGTTTGCTGTACAGTGCGGTGTGTTGTACCAGTCAAAGCTATAAATCTCACCTGCACGATAATGTGTATGAACAAAGTTACCATATTGAATAAAATGACCAGGTTCCCAGTCGTTCAACATAACCATGAAACGATATACTTTATGAGGTTCATCTTCATGCCACTTTTCTAATTTGTCAATGTGTAAGTTCCAGACTTGACCAGGAAACTGTACATGTACTCTGCTTTGTATTTGTTGTTTGTCACCTGGCAACAAATGTAGCGCATCTGTCATTTTTTGAAATATTGGAAGTAAGTTGTACTCTAAATTAGTTAGTGCTAAGTCTTTATTTGCACCACTGCGTTCTAAATCATATTCTTCTGCTTCAATATCTTTGCTTGTACCGTCAATAGGATTACGTGTGCGCCATGTAATCTCTTTGCTGTTTTCAATTGTTTGTTGTAATTCTTGTTGCCAATCACCAACAAAGCGACCAATATAACGCATGTTATCATATGCAGGGTCGCTCTTAAATGCATCAAAGTGATAGTTTGTTCTTGACTTAACTTTATCCCAATTGCTTTCCATATTAATTCCTTCAGAAGGTGATGGAAGAGTTTCCCCTTCCATCAATACTTATGTTTATTTTACTAGGTTTGCTTTATAGACTGATTTAAGTCCTAGTGCTTCTTTATTAAACTTTACTAGGTTTTGAAGTGCATCTTCTGTAATAAATGTCATCAAGCGATCACGTATTGCATCACCACGCTCACCAATAAACCACTCATACTTGCCATTTTTTGCTTCAATAGCAGCCATTGACTCTGGATCATTTGCCATAGCTGTCATTGCTGCAACCAAACGGTCACGTAGTTCTGGGTTTCCTTTGTTGATCCAAATTGCCTTTTGTAGTCCATCACGGAAACTTTTAACTAGCTTGTATGCATCATAAAACTCACCGCTTGGTGCAACACCCCACCGTGCTTCAAAGATTTGCTCAACTTGATAGCCTGCTGGATAGTTTGTGTCATCCACGTGATTGCCTGTCTCTGGATCTAGTAGACCATGATGGAACCAAAGTTCTGCATTTTCATCTGGTTCAACGTGTTTTTGATATGTTGCTGGATTTTCACGAGTGCCGTTTAAGTCACCTCGTTTAAATGCCAATCTACGTTCTGCTCCGCTCATACCTTTTACCCAAGTTACTTTGTCTTGAAAACAAGCAATATACTCATCTACTGACTTGTCTGGACCACATAGCATTAGTGTCATTGCAAATGCTTCTGGTACCATACCTGAACCTGCTGGAAAACGTGGTGCTGACATATCGTCGCCGATACGCTTGCCTGCGATAATGTTCAAGTTCATAAGACCAATACTATCATACTCTGCATAGTTGTAGTCTACTTCCTCTTGTAAGAAACTTACACCATTACCACCATGCGAAACAACGATTGTGTTTTCGTCAAAACGTAGTTCATTGTGGAATTTGTTTATACCTGGAATATCACGTGCTCCTGGAATAAGACGTAGAACAATACGCTCACCTAGATGTTTTTCCAATTCTTTAGTAATAATTTCTGCCCATACTGTTGTACCTTGTCCTGCTTTTTGCGGAACAACAAGTGTGATATCTGCAAATGCTGCGCTTGCAGTCATTGCTAGTGCTGCTATTGCAACTCTAAATATATTTTTGATTTTCATTTTTTTTCTCCTATACAAAATCAATCTTTGCTTTATTAAAAAATAACCCCCAAACAAGTGCTAGTAGTGTAAGCACCATAAAGGTTAATGGCAATGGTCTGAATAATAAGTCTTCCCAACCATAGCCAAATGTATTAAACTGTACCCAGCTTGCTTCTAATCGAGCACTTAATATAAATCCAATTAGAAAACTAACTCTACTGAATTTAAGATATTTCATAACAATACCAACGCCCATACAGATCATCAACATGATGTAATCATCTAGTAGTCCTGTGTATTGTGTTGAGCTCCATACTAAACTTGCCAATATAGGCCAAAAGTAGAACTTAAATGGCAAATTTGTAATGTAAACAGCATATTTGATAAAAGCATAACTGATTGGTAAAATTAAAATTAATGCCCACAAATAACTGCTCAATAGTGTATCAAAAAACTTTTGATCAGTTAGCACATCTGGTGTACCTAGTTCAAGACCAACATACATCAATAGTCCCATAACAATCACTTCAAACGGTGCTCCTGGAATGCCAAATAACACTGTTGGAACATATGAAGTTGCCTTTTGTGCATTGTTAGCGCCTTCGCAGCCAATAACACCTCTGACATTTCCTTGGCCAACTGGATAATCTTCTGTGTTGTTGGATTTACGTGCTACTGCCACAGTTTGCGAATAACTAAACCAATCTGCAATAGCGCCTCCGATACCTGGTATGAGACCAATAAAAGCACCAATAAATCCCCCTCTTAGTCCATCCCATTTGTATCTCCATGTATCTCTGACACCTTGTATTAATTGTGATACAATTACACCATTTGTTAGTTTTCTCTTTTCTGCTTGCATACGATATGCGCTTAAAAGTTCCGGAAACGCTAGTACACCTGCCATAACTGGAATCATTTGTACACCTGCTCCAAGATAATCCCATCCCATGGTCCATCTATCAGCAGCGGTGTTTGGATCCATACCTATGTGTCCTACAAGTACACCAGCAATCAGTGCCAAAAATCCTCTGAACCAATATCTACTAGAAATAAAAATAACACAGGTCATAGCAAAAATTAAGAAACTGAACATTTCAACTGTGCCAAAATACAATACAATCTGTGTATACCATGGAAGGAATAAAAACACCAACAATCCCCAAATCAATCCATTTATCCAACTTGTTGACAGTGCTGCACTCAGTGCTCTAGCTGCTTCACCCCTGCGGCTCATAGGAAAACCATCTACCATAGTAGCGGCTGCTCCACCTGCCCCTGGTATGTTCATAACCACACCACAAAAGCTATCTCCTATACTGCTGGTAACAACAATTGCTGTGGTAAACACAACCAACATATAAGGATCATGAAAGTATCCAACAAAACTATAAACAGCAATCAATCCTGTGGTAGCGCCAGCCACTGGAATAAGCCCTACAAAAAATCCGTAGAGTACACCTAACAATAGTACAATAATGTAATGGTCCATAGCAAATCGCCGCGGGGAAGCCCACGACGCCTTTCATAATTTTTTGGGGGGTTGTATTACTGAACTTCTTTACATTCGAGCGTTAGTAATAACTATGTGTTTATTTAGTCCGCCACACAAAATACATTCTGTTTCTGTGAGTATCAGTTCTAATATCCAGTATATCAACACCAAGTTGATCTGCACAGTTTACAATAAAATTTGAATCCCAAGGATAAAAACTAATCCATTTACTGTGATCTTTACCTTCCTCGGGTCTATCGTCTTCGTCGTGTGCCAGTCCCGGATTAGCACGAAAGAACATCACTGCACCCGGGTTACACAAACTCACAGCATGTTCGAGTTCAGCAAAAATTTTATCTGTGCTGCCAAAGTTAATGCTACCCAATGCTAGTGTTGCATCAAACTTTTCTTGAGGATGATAGTCCAATAACTTTACTTGATAATCTGCTGCACTGTTGTAAGGATCAATACCTACTAGATTGTCAATTTTACCTTTGAATTCATGATATCCGCAACCAATGTCTAACACACGTCTTGGCTTTAAATTGTTTACTTCATCAATTAATTTTAGACCACTGTACTTGTATTTTTTTATTTCGCCTTGCCAATAGTTACTAAAGTAGTTGCTCAATACTCTATCGTCAATCCTGTCAACTAATTCGCCAATGGTGTTGTATGTTACATTTTCTACATCCACACCAAATGTTCCTCTGATAGCTTGCCTCAGTGTTTGAGGTTGTCGCAGTAGTTGAGGACTTGTATGAATTAATTGTTCGAGTTTGTATAGTATTTTGTGATTCATATTTTATTATATAGCTTTTAGTTTACGTTGTCAAGACTACTCGTAAATAAAAGGATCTCTTTTGCGTAATTCTTCTATTCTTTTTTTCATGCGCTTTTTTTCTTGATAACGATCCCAAGGCCACATAAAGAAATTTCTTATTCTGGTAAGCATACTTCAACTCCATATTTTTTAGTCCAACGCTCTGCGTCTTGTCTAGTATTTACTAGTGGCTCGCCTTTGATATTCAAGCTAGTATTCAATAGCATAGGACACCCTGTTTCAGCATACCAACGTTCTAGTAATTTCCTAATACCGTGTTCACTGCCAGCAGGCACCGTTTGCACTCTACTGGTGTTGTCATAGTGTACAATAGCAGGAAATAGATCTGGCTGTTTGCACTTGGCTACGTATTGCATAAAGTCTCCTACTCTGCCCTCAAAGTATTCTTCTGCATGTTCTGCCAGTATCACAGGAGCAAATGGCCTGAATGCTTCTCTGTGTTTGATTGTGTTTACAAGGTCCTTAACATCAGATCCACGGGGATCAGCAAGAATACTACGGTTGCCAAGAGCCCTAGGGCCAAACTCAGCCCTACCAGATGCCACGGCTGTAATTTTTCTAGTGTGTAATTGTTCAAGTACTTTTTCAACAGGGTACTCTCCTTCTATGTTATGTCCAAGGAAAGCGTGATCCATGTACATAAATTCTTTGCGGTGTGCTAATACACATCCTATTGCACTGCCAGCATCACCTGGGTTAGCTGGTACATGCACATTGGTAAAAAACTCTCCTGCTAGTGGATTTGCAACACAGTTAAGTGCGCAACCTCCTACTAGTATTATGTTACTGTACTTACCTTCTGTCATGTGGTATGCACTGCGACACAGTTC
>Ga0181572_10000680_pt1 | contig 24409 bp, 21 predicted proteins | sample 101ome_26_FD_133004 | JGI IMG/M metagenome (GOLD analysis project Ga0181572, IMG submission 133004) | Coastal salt marsh microbial communities from the Groves Creek Marsh, Skidaway Island, Georgia - 101408AT metaG (megahit assembly) | ecosystem: Environmental > Aquatic > Marine > Intertidal... | reverse complement strand
CAATGCCTATGGGATGGCCAACACGCTATTTCAAACGGCATTTTTACGGCCAAAGCTAAAAAGCAAAAAAGTAGAAAACCTCTATTTTACAGGGCAACTCACAGTCCCCGGTCCGGGGGTTCCACCGGCTTTGATTTCCGGGAAATTAGTTGCTGGGCTTATTGGCAATTAGTCTTTGGGATTAAGTACCCACCAGATAAATTCATATTCGGATTCTCTTACAGCAATTACAGAGTCCAGCATTTTTGTACTTAAAACAAGTTCTTCTCTATATTCTTCCAATTGACCTGCTATTTGTTCTTCCCATAAATCAAGTCTATTGAATAAATTATATTTCAACGTTTTGTCGTTTTGAACATATTTTCGATTCTTAATCCAAAATTCATTACTTATTAAGTCAACATTTTCTAAATCATATACCCACTTATTTCCAACCCTATCGTTGAATTGGTCAACAAATTTTTTTTCGATAGAAGTAGTATTTTCAATCAGATAATTTAAATTTTTACCATCATATATTTCAGTCATTTTAAGACCTACTTTTTTAGGTAATAGTCTGAAAGTTCCATCTAATTTAATGGCATCAAATTGCACTCTTTCTGGATTAAAAGGATTTCGGTTTGAATAGTAGCCCATCGGGGGAAAATAGTATTTCCCATCTGGCTCTTCCTCATCATCCATGCCATAGATAAAGATACTGTCATTATCTAACTCCCATTTTTCATATTGATTTCTATACATTTCTCGGACAAATTGGTTTTCTCCTATATATTCATCTGTGTAATCGATCATTTTTCCAACCTCTTCTCTAAGATTTTCAAGGTTTTCAATACCATCAGCTCTATTATCGGACACACCCCCTTGTTGTTCTATTCCAAATGATACTGTTACACCAAATACAAGAATAACAAATTCCACAATTGATTTTTTTAATCTATCATAAAAGTCTTTTATGTCAAATCTATCTCCAAGTGTAAATAGTCGAATAAACCAGTTTAACTCTTTTTGATCTTTAGAATCTTCTCCCTGATTTTCCATGGCAATAAGTATAAAATCCTATGCCCAAAATTATAAAAATTAATCTGCTTTAGAAAAAGGCAATTTTGGGTTCATCAATTCTTCGACCAGCAAAATCAATTGTTGTTCAAATTCCAAAAGGTCATTTTTGGAAAGTAACTGTGATTCCTCAGAAGATTTTACTGAACCCGGATGAAGCAATGGTATGGTATAGCTCCTAGGGTCTTGAAAGGCCATGATCCCTGCAAAAAGTGGCTGTGGCTCCACCGAAAAATAATACAAATAAGCGTACATCATCAACTGAAATGCCGGACCTGGTTTTTCTTGGTTGAGCACTTTATCCCAACTTGTGATGTTGAGCATACTGGGGGTTATTTTCCCCGACTTGTAATCAATAATTCGTAATTGTCCATTGTATTCGTCAATCCGATCGATATGGCCCTGCAGGACAATTATATGGCCCAAATTGGGCAACCTCAACGTATTTACTACCTTTTGTTCTAAAGACAAAATTTTGATCTGCGTACCTTGTGCTACCCTTTTTTGTTCCTCGACCAACCAGTTATTGCCATAATACTTCAGGGCTTCATAAATCAATAGATTTTTACCCGTTCTTCGGGTCTTCCCACCATGCATGTCAGCATAATGTTGAAGTAGTATTTTGTCAAATTGCGCCAGCATTTCCTCAAAGTGTGCATCCACTAATCGTTGGCCGACATATGGGGCATAAAGCTGTTCAAAAACCGTATGCAAAAGGGTCCCACTTTGGCGGGGGTCCATGGCGCCCGACCATTGCATAGGCTCTCGGACTCCCAATACATATTGCTGAAAAAAATCGAACGGATCACGCAAATAACAACTCAATGCCGAAGGCGAAACTCCTTGACTCGCCCATTCGTTTAAACGGGTAAGCACACCAGAGGTTTTCTCGAGTGTAGTCCCTTTTTTATCCACATTAATCACCGGATTGCTCAAGGTAAAGCTAGTGGTATGATGGGCCGGATGGGGTAATAATTCGAGTTGATGAATAAAACGGCTTGGCGCGCCCGCATTGAGTCCTTCGCTGTGGGTGTTGTATAATATATGTACTGTTTTGGCACGTTGCAATAACCGGTAAAAATGGTAGGTGTAAATGGCGTCCTGCTCTAAAAATGTTGGTATTTCAAACTTTTTCTTGACCTCAAAAGGTAAAAAACTCGCCCCTCCCTTACCAGCTGGAAGTATGCCCTCATTGACGCCGGTGATGACAACTGTATCAAAATCCAATAGACGGGATTCTAATACCCCCATTACTTGAAGGCCCCGGAGGGGTGTCCCCGAAAAATCAATCGACTCCAAGGCAACCAATTCTTTTAAAAATTGGCGTAGTATCGAAAACTTTTCAATCTGAACGTGTTCTTTTTGAAAAACTGCAAGCTGTAAAAAAAGCTTTTTAAACCGTTCAAAATAATACAGATTCCATTGGTCTTGTGACTGTTTTTGCAGGGTTAAATGATCGATAAAAAGGGTGCAAATTTTCCCAAGTCCGGAAATAAATGTTCCCGAAACATCTGATAACCCAAAAAGCAACGTCAAACTTAGATTGGGGTCTTCAAGGTCTAAGATCTTATCTCGAAGCACCAAGCGTTGATTTTGTTTGGTGAGTAGGATAAAAAAATCTTCCCACCCAGGAACAGTCGCTTTAAGAAAAGTCGCTAACACCGGTAGCTGCACCAAACTGCGAAAAGGGCCTATAAGAAACCCCTCACCGGGTGATTGTTGGTAAAGGGCTATAAGCTCCATAAAAAAAGTGTACAAGGGTGTTTTGCTCAGTGGGTACCCCATGGTTACATTAAAATCGTCAAACGCTGGGGGCAAACCCGACAGGGTGGGTATCAACAATTGTTCATCGCCCAACACCAAGGCAACAGACTCGTTTTCGTCAGTCGTTTGGGCAGCAGCAGCAAGATTGGCGGCATGTTTGGCCTGTGCAATCCCTTTGGTGCAACCCACAAGATTTATGGTTTTTTGTTCTGTATAATAGCGACTCAACGTAGGGTTTTTTTGGTGCCGTAACGGTTTCCAATGTTTAAAATACTCACGTATAAATCTGCCCGATGGGTGATGGGGGTCTTCGTAAAAGTAGGCGTCTATGTCCCATAGGGTTTCGCCTCGATCCCGATTCAATACCCCCTGAATTAAGTAGGATTCAGCCTTATTAAGCGCATTAAAGCCTACAAAATAATGATAGGATTGAGTGTTTTCTAAATAGATTTCCAAGGCATCCACCGCTTCCCTAAAGTGCATCCCCAAATAGGCTGTTTGTCTTTGGTATAAATGGGTGTATAAGGCTTCGTATAATCGAGGAATCTCTTCCCAAAAAGTCAAATAATTTTTAATTAAAGGGGTGCTCTCTTCCTCTTGGGCCCAGGTTTTGATCCGATGATAGGAGTCAAGATGGGCAAACAAGGCTTGGGTATCGACCAAATGGGTGTCCAAGTCATTAAAATCCTTAAGCAATAGCGGTGCCCAGTTTAAAAACTGGTCCAAAGGTTGTGGGGGTATTTCTCGGGTATTTTTTTTGTAAATTTTATAAAACCGAAGCAATAGCGGCAAAGGCTCAATTGGATTTAATCCGGCTAACTCACCGACAAATCCTTCAATACTACAAATCTTGGGAGCCAATGTAGCCTGCTTAAGTCTTAGGGCGATTTCGCGTTGTAAAAAACGTACCGCGCGCCGGCTAGGCAACACGATGGTAAGCTGATCAAAAGGGCGTTGATCGGCCAAAATTTTTTCAGCGACTTCTCCTAAAAATGTTTGCACCCTCTAAAATAACAAATCGCCCAATTTTTGGGCGATTTGTATACATAAAACCGTTGCATATTATTACTGAACACTAAAGACTACCCGGCGGTTGGCTGCTCGCCCTTCAGGGGTTGCATTGCTGACTAAACCTCGTTTACGACTACCTTATTTTCGTTGATATACACCAAATACCGATGGGCAATAGGCGTGTTCATAAAAGACAAAGCCGCGGCATAATTGGTCAATTGATCTTGGTGCTCAGGGTGAGGCTTTCCGGTTTTAAAATCGATCACGGTGATTCCATCTTTTGTTTTGACAAAACGATCGGGGCGCAACTGCACCCCGTCGGGGAGTAAAAGGTCTTGTTCGATCCAAACCTCAGCATCTTCAGCAAAGGCATGGGTCAAGTCAGGATGCTGTACTACTGTCTTAAACAAAGGTTTTAGGGATTGGTATTGCTCCGCTAAAATTTGGCCTGTCTCACGGGCACTGCCTAAAACTTTTTCCACCTCGTGATGATATTTAATTTGGGCAAAAAGCTGATGGACAAGGATTCCCAATTGACGTGGGGTTGTTTCAGACTCGGTATTTTCCGGGTGATTGATTTGTTTTAACAAGCGTTTTTGCCAACCCAAACCGGTATGTATTTCAAAGGGTTTTTGGGGCCGGTTGGGGTCGGTTTTTTTTCTTTTGGGCTTGTCAAACACTCCCCATGTGAATGTCGTATCGTGGTTGGGCACCTTTCCTTCATCCTCTAAAAAACCGTGAAACAGGGCAGCATAGTTTTTGGTAGGTAAGGCTGTGTCGTGTTTGGTAAACAGGTGGAGTTGTTCCACCGCCCGTGTACAGGCTACATAGAGCACATTGGCGGCATCGAGTTGAACGGCATCGCACTGTTGTTGATAGGCTTCGGCTATAGCTTCTGAATAGTTGGGAAGTTTTTTGGATGGGGTAAACCACCCCCATTCGAGTTTTGACACATCATCTATAGGAGCCCATATACGGTCTTTGGACGATTGAAAATCGGCCTCTAAAAACGGAAGGAAAACAACGGGGAATTCAAGGCCTTTGGCCTTATGGATTGTCATAATTTGTACGGCATCAAGTGCCTCAGAAAGCTGCAAACTTAATCGGTCTTGTTGGTGTTGCCAATAGCGCTCAAAATGGTGCCAGGTCGGTTGCCTTGAATGGCTGAATTCATGGATTGTTTCTAAAAAAAACTGGATATACACATCCCTTGGCCAAATCAGGCCTAAGGTAGAAAGGGCATATTCAATGGCTTCGTAAAGGGGTAAACTTTTGAAAACAAGCAGTTCAAACGCAGTGTCAAACGAACGGTTAAATTGTTGAATCGCTTGGCGCAACGATCCCTCTAAATAGGGCTGCAAAAAATCATAATAGGCCACTTGCTCGGCCTTTTCTTGCCATAGCATTTCAAAAAACCGCAGCCTATAGAGCGGGTTTTTAGGGTCCAAAGTAAGTTGTATCAGCGCTATAAGTCCCTGCACACGAGGTGCTTGAGCTAACAATAGGGCTTCTGAGGAAACCATGGGTATCTCTTCTTTGGTCAAGGCTTTGGCAACCTGAGCGGCGGTTTTGTTTTGACGCACCAAAACAACCATCTCCGACCATAGATACCCTTTTTTGTGGCACGTCCACATTTGCTTAACCAAAGCGGCCAGATAGTCTTCCGCGCGGGTCTCCAAATTTTTACCCTCGGGAATCAAGGTGATAGAAACACCCCCTTCATTTTCCTCGATTTGCTGTTGGGTTGCCTGCGCAAATAAATTGCTATGTTCAGTCGCATGCAATTGTTTCCCCAGGTAGGTAAACAAACGGTTGTTAAAAGAAATAACCTGTCGGGCACTACGGTAATTGGCCGGAAGGGCCTCAACGGCTGGCTCGACCTGAAAAGGGGTACGGCCCGACATCAAGTCCAAAAATTGATCTACATTTCCCCCACGCCAACGGTAGATAGCCTGTTTGGCGTCGCCCACCAACAACAACGATCCAAAATCTGAACCCTCGCGCTGGGCCTCCAACGCATGAGCAACCAGGGGGGTTAAATTTTTCCATTGCAGTTGAGAAGTGTCCTGAAATTCATCGATATAATAATGCATATACTTTTCGCCCAATCGCTCATAGATAAAAGGCGCCGGCTGTTTGGACACCGCCGAAGCAATCATTTCGTTAAAGCGGCCCAATAGCATTTGTTGGTTTTCCTGTTGTAGGTTTTCTAAGGTGTTCTCCAACTGCCCCAGTAAGGACAAGGGTGTGCCTTGATCGAGGAGTTTTTGATAGGTCAGTATTTTAAAAACGTGGGCTTTGAGTATCCTAAAAGTGCTTAAAAATACAGGAAGCAGTTCATCGATGATTTGTTGATGGGCTTTTGGGGTGGTTTTTTTATAAATCTGCGTGCCGTTTTCTAAATTTTCTCCAAGTTTGGTCTCATACTTTTTGGCCACTTCCGCAAGGTCTTTAAGCACGATGGTTTCGTAGGCTTTAAAGTAGGTATAAAGGGCCCCGCGATTAAAGTCTTTTTCGTCCAGTCCCTTGTCGTGCATCAGAGCCATGGTTTGTCGTCCAAGGGTTCGAAGTGTATCTAGGGTTTGAGCAATCTGGGCTTTGAGGTGTTTATCGATCTCCTTAAAGTCCTCTTGTGAAAGGGTCTTAAGGTGCTTGAGTGGTAGGCGATCATTTTCGTTCATCAACAAGGGGGTGACATCCTTGAGGTCAATCCCCACATCCCAACTTTTTTGTTCTTGGAGTTTATGCAGGCTGTGGTCAACCAAAAGTTGAGTGATTAGGGGGTCTTCGCCCACTTTGTCGATCAGGGTATCGATCAAAGTGTCTAACATTTCATCGGCATGGACCACTACTTCAAAACCATAGGGTAACTTAAAATCTACCGCAAAAGTGCGGACGATACGGTGATTAAATCTGTCGATGGTGATGACATCAAAAGCGCCATAATCGTGTAAAAGCTGTTGTAATCGAAGAGCCGAACGCTCCTGCAGTGTGGCCTGAGTAAGCCCCAGGGCCTGACAGAGTGAATCGGCCATCGAATGGTCGGCTGGAGATTTGGCCAACTGCGCCAAAACCTTAAGAATTCGGAATTTCATTTCGTGTACCGCTTTGTTGGTAAAGGTCAGGGCCAACATCTCCCGAAACGGGTACGGTTTGGTTTTGCCCAGTAAGTCTTTCAGGTAGTGAAAAACCAAGGTGTAGGTTTTCCCTGCACCTGCTGAGGCACTGATGATTTTAAACGGTTTTGTTTTTTCGATAGGCACCTACTAAAATTAAGGGTTTTCGCGCCATTAGAAACAGATTGCCAAAAGAAATTCTATTTTTGTAAGTATAAACTAAAAAAATACCTAGCTATGGCTTTTGAACTACCTCCACTACCTTATGCATACGATGCATTAGAACCTCATATTGACACACGCACGATGGAAATCCATCACGGCAAGCACCACAATGGCTATACCACCAACCTTAACAACGCCATTGCCGGGACTCCACAGGAAAATATGGGTATCGAAGAAATACTTACGACCCTGTCGATGGACCAAGCGGCGTTACGTAACAACGGAGGCGGCTATTATAATCACAACTTGTTTTGGGAATCCATGCATCCCCAAGGAGGGGGTATTCCTCAAGGGGCTTTGGCCGAGGCCATCAATACTTCTTTTGGTTCTTTTGAGGGTTTTAAAGACGCTTTTGCCAAGGCAGCTGCCACCCGATTTGGCTCCGGATGGGCTTGGCTTTGTGTGCATCCCGGAGGCAAGCTCGAGGTCTGTTCTTCGGCCAACCAAGACAATCCTCTTATGCCCGGTATCGGGTGTGGGGGAACGCCCATTTTGGGGTTAGACGTATGGGAACATGCCTATTACTTGAACTACCAAAACCGAAGACCCGATTATATTCAAGCCTTTTTTAATGTTATACATTGGGATAAGGTCGCTGAGCGTTTTGCCAACGGTCAATAAAAAAGTAAAAAGGAGGGCGCGCCCTCCTTTTTTTATTCAACAGTTTTTATTCTTCGCGTAGGGATTAATAGGCGCGGGCACTTTTGCCCTCATAAAAATTAATAAATGCACGGTTGACCATACGGTTTCCTCCCGGGGTAGGGTAATTGCCCGAAAAATACCAATCGCCCAAATGTCCGGGACAGGCCCGATGCAAATCTTCGATTTTTTGGAAAATGATTTCGACTTCCGAACGGATATTTACTTGCAATAAATTGGCAATCTTTTGTGAAATCATCTCATCGGTAAAAGGCGCATAGAGCGCTTTTACGCAATTGGTAACCTCCGAAACGGGAAGTGCCAAACTCGCCTGGCATTGGCGGTATATGTCTTCCAATACGGCCGTTAGGCTTCCTTGGTCTTTGTGGAGGGCTATCGCCGCTTCAAAAGCGATAAAATCTTGCAGCTTGGCCATGTCGATGCCATAACAATCGGGATAGCGAATTTGAGGCGCACTAGAAAGGACAATAATTTTTTTAGGCTGTAAACGATCGAGCATCTTGAGAATACTCTTCTGCAATGTTGTTCCTCGTACGATACTGTCATCGATAATCACCAAATTGTCGGTAGGTTTGACTACACCATAGGTGACATCATACACATGGGCAACCAGGTCGTCTCGGCTGGAATCTTCGGTAATAAAGGTGCGTAGTTTTGCGTCTTTGATGGCGATTTTTTCGATGCGTGGCTTTTGGTTAATCAGCCGCTCTATGGTTTCTTGATCGGGGCGTTTATCGGCTAGCAATGCTGTGGTAAGCTCTTTTTTTACGTGGCTTTGTGCCGCTCCTATCATGCCGTAGAACGAGGTTTCTGCCGTGTTGGGGATATACGAAAAAACAGTGTTTTCCAAGTCGTGGTCGATGGCTTTAAGCAAATGTGGAAAAAGCAATTCGCCCAGTTTTTTTCGCTCGTTATATATTTCAAAATCACTTCCTCTCGAAAAATAAATGCGTTCAAAAGAACAGGCTTTTTTCTCCCGAGGAGGAATAATTTCTTTGAGAATACTCGCCCCTTGTTTTTTGGTAATGATCGCATGCCCCGGGGCCAATTCTTTGACCTGCTCAAAGAGGACATTGAAAACCGTCTGAATCACGGGACGTTCAGAGGCCACCACTACCACTTCGTCGTCGCTGTAATAATAAGCGGGTCTAATTCCACTTGGGTCTCTCAACACAAAAGAATCACCATGTCCCAAAAGACCGGCCATGGCATAGCCACCATCCCAGTTTTTGGCGGCCTTACGCAGTACTTTGTACATCTTGAGTCGGGCAGCAATTTGTGGGGAGGCAGTTGCCTTGTCAAATCCTTCTTTTTTGAGCGATTTATAAATTTTGGCTACGGCATCGTCCAAAAAATGGCCGATTTTCTCCATCACTGTGATGGTGTCGGCGCGTTCTTTAGGGTGCTGGCCCAAATCAACCAAGTTTTGAAAAAGCTCGTTGACATTGGTCATATTAAAATTTCCGGCAACGATCAGGTTGCGGTGCATCCAATTGTTTTGCCGCAAAAAGGGGTGTACACTCTCCAGGCTGTTTTTCCCATAGGTGCCATAACGCACATGGCCCAACATCAATTCGCCCACATAAGGCACTGCTTCTTTGAGTTGATCGGGATGCTCAAGTATATCCGGGTCGGCTTGGGTCGCTTGGCGTATCCGTTTGTTGATTTTGTCAAAAATATGTTGGATTGGCTGTTGATTGTTGGAGCGCACTCGACTGATATAGCGCTGTCCCGGTTGCATATTGAACTTGATGCTGGCAAAACCCGCCCCGTCTTGACCTCGGTTGTGTTGTTTTTCCATCATCAGGTACATCTTGTTGATGCCGTACAAGGCCGTACCGTACTTTTTTTTGTAGTAAGCTAGTGGTTTTTTAAGATGGATCAGTGCAATTCCGCACTCGTGTTTTATAGCATCGCTCATCTAGGCCAAAGATAGGTTTATTCTAACTCGATTTCAAATTTTGTCAATTGTTCAAATGCTTTGAGGCGTTGCATAAGTCGTTGGGGAGTGACTTGTTCGATATTGGCGGTTCCAAACTTTTCTACGGTAAAAGAGGCCATGGCCGACCCGTGTATGATGGCCGACTTCATATGGGGAAGACTCACCGATCCACATTGAGTCAGGTATCCGGCAAAGCCTCCGGCAAAACTGTCTCCGGCGCCCGTGGGGTCAAAAACCTCTTCCAAGGGAAGTGCAGGTGCACAAAAGATATGCTGGTCATAAAACAAAAGCGCACCATGCTCGCCTTTTTTAATGATCACATATTTGGGTCCCATTTTCTGAATCAGGGCTGCCGCTTTGACCAAGGAATGTTGCTCGGTAAGTTGACGAGCCTCTTCGTCATTGATCGACAAGACATCAACCTCTGCCAATACTTGATCCAATCGTGGGCGAAAGTGTTCCATCCAAAAATTCATCGTATCCAGGATAATAAGCTTGGGACGGTTTTGCATTTGCTGCAATGCAGCCCACTGCACATCGGGATGTAAATTGCCCAACAATAGAATATCGGGACGGGTAAGATGGTCTGGAATTTTTGGTTCAAAATGCTCCAACACATTGAGGTGGGTCTCTAGTGTAGTCCGTGAATTAAGGTCGTTGTGGTAGCGCGCTTTCCAAAAAAACGTCTTACCCCCTTTGATGGTTTCGACACCCGACAAATCGATGCCGCGTTTTTCGAGTAGTTCTAGGTGTTGGGCTTCAAAATCTTCGCCTATGACCGACACTAAGCCGCAATCAAGCTGATAATTTTTGGCGGCCAAAGCAATATAGGTAGCCGCTCCTCCCAAGGTACGGTCTATTTTTCCAAATGGGGTTTCGATGGCGTCATACGCCATGGTTCCTACAACAAGCAATTTATTTTTCATGGTATAAATGTAGTGTCTATTTTTTCAATTTTTGGTTTTAAAAAGGGTCGAAGATCCTGTCGGGGGATTTTCTTGCTCATAGATTGAATCCTGTTTTAAATCACCTCCCTTGGCTGCCGCCACCGCTAAGGCATCACAGCGTTCATTTTGCGGGTGATCATTGTGGCCTTTTATCCACTGAAACTGTACCTGATGTTGGCGATATATTTTTAAAAAACGTTGCCAAAGGTCGGCGTTCTTTTTGTCTTTAAATTGTTTTTGCTCCCAGCCAAACACCCATTTTTTGGCAACGGCATCCACCACATATTTGGAGTCGGAATAGACGACTACCTCAGCCTTCGAAATACGGATTTGCTCCAGGCCTACGATAACCGCTAATAATTCCATCCGGTTGTTGGTCGTGTATCGATAGCCTTGCGACAGTTCTTTTTTATACGACTTACCTACCCACTCGAGTATCACCCCATACCCGCCAGGCCCTGGGTTGCCCAATGCACTGCCGTCGGTGTATAAATGGATCGTATTGTTCATGATGTGGTAAGCAATTCTTCAATGACCTTCGGATAATATTGGTATTCTAAGTCATGTACCTTTTGGGCGATATCTTCAGGCGTGTCTTCGGGCAGAATGGGCACTGCTTGTTGAAACAGTATAGCCCCGTCGTCGTAGTGCTCATTAACATAGTGGATGGTAATGCCGGTCTGGGTTTCTTGTTGGTCATAAACCGCCTGGTGAACCCGCATGCCATACATGCCTTTACCGCCATAGTGAGGGAGTAATGCGGGGTGTATATTAATGATTTTGTTGGGATAAAGGTTGATGGTCGAAGGAGCAATTTTTCGAAGAAACCCGGCCAAAACAATCAGGTCGGGGGCATAGTGCGCCAAGCGTTCGTCAACCGCTCCGCTTTCGAAAAAAGCGTTGTCGTAGACCTCGATAATTGGTTGGTAAGCCTGCATCCGTTGAATCACCCCGGCATTGGCTTTGTTGGTAAAAATTGCAGCGACTGAAATATGTCGATTTTGTTGAAAATATTGGTAGATTTTTTCAACATTTGACCCACTGCCACTGGCCCATAATATTATTTTTTTTACCTGCTCTACCAAGCCGCAATTTGTTGTTGAAGTATTGAAAATATACGTATTCTCAAAAAGTTCATCCCTTCCTTTATCACAAAGAAAAGTTATATTTAACAAACCAAACGGAGAATTACTACAAAGTTTTTTATTTTTGTCCACAACAATTTTTAAAAAGAAAAATCATGTCAGACATTTCATCACGCGTTAAGGCCATTATTGTTGACAAATTAGGCGTAGACGAAAATGAAGTTGTATCAGAAGCTAATTTCACCAATGATTTAGGAGCAGATTCTCTCGATACAGTGGAATTGATTATGGAATTTGAAAAAGAATTTGATATCCAAATTCCAGATGACCAGGCAGAAAACATCGCTACTGTAGGTCAAGCTATTCAATTTATTGAACAAGCCAAATAAAACTATTGTGCCATGAGTCCAAGACGTGTAGTTATTACCGGATTAGGGGCTCTGACACCTATTGGAAACACCCTCCCGGCTTATTGGGAGGGTTTATTATCTGGTACAAGCGGTGCAGCCCCCATTACTTACTTTGATGCTTCAAAGTTTAAGACTCAGTTTGCCTGCGAGCTTAAGGGTTTTGACCCTTTAACGCATTTTGACCGAAAAGAGGTTCGCAAATACGATCGTTTTACGCAATATGCCTCGGTGGCCACGCAAGAAGCCATCGAAGACTCCGGGCTGGATTTGGACCGTGTGGACAAAGACCGTATCGGTGTCATCTGGGGTGCCGGAATTGGCGGTTTAGAAACCTTTCAAAACGAAGTGCTCAACTTTGCCGAAGGCGATGGAACCCCCCGATTTAATCCTTTCTTTATACCCAAGATGATTGCAGACATCGCTCCGGGAATCATCTCCATACGATACGGTTTTGCCGGGCCTAATTTTGCGACGGTTTCGGCCTGTGCCTCCTCAGCTAACGCCCTGATCGATGCCCTAAACTATATCCGTTGGGGCTATGCCGACCTAATGGTCAGTGGAGGGTCAGAAGCCGGTGTGACCATTGCCGGTATGGGAGGGTTTAACGCCATGCATGCCCTTTCAAAACGCAATGACGACCCTCAAACAGCCTCACGGCCTTTTGACAAAGACCGCGATGGATTTGTGCTGGGTGAAGGTGCAGGATCGCTTATCCTCGAAGAATACGAACACGCCAAGGCCCGTGGGGCCAAAATCTATGCCGAAGTGCTTGGCGGAGGGCTTTCTGCTGATGCCCACCACATGACCGCCCCACACCCAGAAGGGGCTGGCGCTATCAAAGTCATGCAAAATTGCCTACGGGATGCCGGACTTAAGCCCGAAGATGTAGATGCCATCAATATGCACGGAACCTCCACGCCACTCGGAGACATCGCCGAATCCAAAGCCGTTAAAGCAGTCTTTGGTGAGCATGCCTATAACATCAATATCAATTCGACTAAATCCATGACTGGACACTTACTTGGTGCCGCTGGCGCGGTCGAAGCCATCGCCTCTATACTGGCGATCAAACACGGTATCGTCCCGCCCACCATCAATCACCAAACTCCCGATGAGGAGATTGACCCTCGTTTGAATTTTACCTTTGGAAAAGCGCAAAAAAGAACCGTCAATGTGGCCCTGTCCAACACCTTTGGTTTTGGAGGCCATAATGCCTGTGTTGTTTTTGGAAAAATTGATTAATTTCAAGGGTGCGCTTTTTACACCACATTTTTGGACCCCGTTTGCCCTCAAACGGGATTTTTTATACACAATTAAAGTCGCTATTGGGAACCTCTCCCAAAAATATTGAGGTCTACCAAGAGGCATTTACCCACCGCTCGATGAATGTCACCGATGCCGCAGGGAATAAAATCAATTACGAACGCCTCGAATTTTTGGGCGATACGCTTTTGAGTAGTGTGGTGTCGGCCTATTTGTACAAAAATTACCCCGAAGCACAAGAAGGGAAACTCACCAAATTGCGTTCGAAGATCGTCAGCCGTGAGCACCTGAACCATCTGGGTCAAAAATTTGGACTGATGCAACTGGTCCAGCCAACCAACCCCCGGGCCAACTATGGAAACAATATTTTGGGCAACCTACTGGAGGCGCTAATAGGGGCACTTTATGTGGACCAAGGTTATGGTCCCTGTGAACAATTTATACTCCATAAAGTCATCGGACAGCATGTGGATCTCGAAAAGCTGGTAAATTCTATCCTCAGCTATAAAAGTACGCTGATCGAATGGGCTCAGAAAGAAAAAAAATCGCTCCGCTTTGATACCCAAAAAGCAGATGGTCTGGACCCCAATGTCAATTATATGACCCAACTTAGCATCGACAATAAGCCCTGGGTCAAGGCACGAGAGGCCTCCAAAAAAAAGGCTGAAGAAAAAGCCGCCCGTAGGGCCTATTTTAAACTCGGGCTACATACAAATTAATCAATCCATGGGCACCAAACGCTATCTTTTAGAAACGGACTTGGATACCGATTTTGAGGTCCTGGCACTCCATACGAGCTTGCCGGGGTTTAAACTCGCCTTCCTGCTCAATCAATGGATAAAAAGTCAATTTCGGCGTGCTCCGCAAGACCTCTACCTTCAGCAAACTGCCTTTGAATACTACCTTTGGGAAGATTCCCAGCAGGGCATTCGTTGTACCTTATTCCAAAATAAATCCCAACATGAAGAAACCCAACCCACAAACGCATTGAATTTATTTGAAGTCACTCTGACAAAAGAAGTATATTTGCTAGCCGAAGCCAAAAGTGTTCCTTATTTATTGAAAATCAATGAAGGACCCAGTGCCCATGACCTAAAGAAGTCCCTCGAAAAACATCCCCAAATTTCGATGTGCTATCCAATAGAGGACACACGAATCAAAGGCCAATTGAATATTTTGAACGAATAGATGAATAAACAAAAGAAAACCAAAATTGTCGCCACCCTAGGACCCGCCAGTTCAGATATCGGGGTGATGGAACAATTGATCAAGGAAGGAGTGGATGTATTTAGAATCAATTTTTCTCATGCTGACTATGAAAGCGTTCGTGAACGCATCAAAAATATCCGCCAACTCAACGAAAAACTCGGTACCCATACCTCGATATTAGCTGACTTACAAGGGCCTAAGCTCCGGGTAGGTGAAATGAAGGAAGGCAGCGTCGTCAAGGAAGGAGACACCGTAACCTTTTTGACCGAAACGCCTTTTGTTGGTGACGCAACACGGGCCTATATGAATTATGCCAACTTCCCCAAAGATGTCAGCCCGGGCGAACGTATTTTGTTGGACGACGGTAAGCTGATTTTTGAAGTACTCCATACCGACAAAGAAAAAGAAGTACAGGCCAAAGTAATTCAGGGAGGGCCTTTTAAATCCAAAAAAGGAGTCAACCTTCCCAACACCAAGATTTCGTTGCCAGCACTGACCGAAAAAGACATCGAAGATGCCAAATTTGCCATCAGTCAGGAGGTGGATTGGATTGCCCTTTCGTTTGTTCGGAATAGCCAAGATCTTAAAGATTTACAAGACCTCATCGCGGAGCATACCCCCCATAAAATTCCAATCATTTCAAAAATCGAAAAGCCCGAGGCCATTGTCAATATTGATAAAATCATCGCTTACAGTGACGGGCTTATGGTCGCACGTGGAGACTTGGGGGTCGAAATCCCAGCGGCTGAAGTTCCCTTGATTCAAAAGCAATTGGTGCAAGCCGCCAAAAAAGCGCGTATCCCCATCATCATCGCCACCCAAATGATGGAAACCATGATCGAAAGCCGAACCGCTACCCGAGCCGAAGTCAATGACGTAGCAAATTCTGTTATGGACGGTGCCGATGCCGTGATGCTTTCGGGCGAAACATCGGTTGGAAAATATCCTGTGGAAGTGATCAAAACCATGTCTTCAATCTTGCAGCAAGTCGAGGGGTCAGATTTGATTCGTGTTCCCCAAAACCCACCGACGATTCGTACCAAAAGATACATCACCAAAGCCATTTGTTATCATGCAGCGCATATGGCCAATGAAATCAAAGCCAGCGCGATTTGCACCCTAACCAACAGTGGTTATACGGCTTTTCAAATCTCAGCTTGGAGGCCTTCGGCCCATGTATTGGTCTTTACGTCAAACCGTCGGATTTTGACCCAACTCAATTTGCTCTGGGGAGTCAAAGCCTTTTATTATGACAGTTTTAGCAGTACGGACAACACCGTAGAGGAAATCAATAAAATTGCCCATGAAAGTGGTTTTGTTGATCAGGATGAATTGGTGATCAATCTGACCGCTATGCCTATTGCCGCCAAAGGAATGGTAAACACCCTTCGGGTTTCGACCATCTAAAAGGGTAGCTGGAGTTGCTCGTTTAGTGATTCTTCTTGCCTGGTCGCTTTTTTGAGGTTTTCCCCTTTAAGGTTGGACAGGGAAATTCCAATAAGCCGAACAGATTCTTTCAATCGTTCTTGGTAGAGCAGTTTTTTGGCCTGATCCAAAATGACACTTTTGTCTGAAACAAAATAGGGCAAGGTTTTGCTACGTGTTTGTGTCGTAAAATCACTGTACTTAATTTTTAGGGTAATGGTTTTTCCGGCTGTTTTAGGGGTGCCCATGCGTTTGATCAACGCATCGGCAATTTGCTCGAGTTTTTCTTCCAAAAATATTTCACTGCTTAAGTTTTGGTCAAATGTACGTTCGGCTCCTAAGGATTTTGGAGTTCGTTGGGGTTGAACCGGACTGGTGTGAATCCCTCGTACAGCCATATAAAAATAGGCCCCCGACTTGCCAAAATGCGTTTCCAAATCGGCCAATGAACGCTTTTTAAGATCAGCACCTGTATAAATCCCCAATTGGTACATGCGCTCGGTGGTTTTTTTACCCACGCCATGAAACTTTTTTACATCCAACGCTTCTAAAAAAGTAAGAACTTCTTCGGGGGGAACGGTTTTTTGTCCGTTGGGTTTGTGCCAATCACTGGCAATCTTTGCGATAAATTTATTGATCGAAATTCCGGCTGAGGCCGTCAGTCCGGTCTGCTCCATGATCTGATCGCGGATGGCCGTAGCTATAAGCGTGGCCGAGGGTGGGCCTTTTTTGGGATGTGTCACATCGAGATAGGCCTCATCCAAAGAAAGGGGTTCGACCAAATCGGTGTATTGGTAAAAAATTTCTCGCAACTGAAGGGAAACCGCCTTATAACGATCAAAACGCGGTTTGACAAAAACCAAGTGTGGACATAGTCGTTCGGCCAATCGCCCACTCATGGCACTACGCACACCAAATTTACGAGCCTCATAGCTAGCGGCAGCAACCACACCCCGGGCTCCCCCACCTCCTACGGCCAGTGGTTGGCCTCGTAATGCAGGCTGATCACGCTGTTCGACAGCCGCAAAAAATGCATCCATATCTATATGGATAATTTTGCGTGTCACATCAAAGGCATCCTGCATTAGGGGGTGGTTTAGATTTTCTAAAAGTAAAAAATCAATTGATACCGATTTTTAATTTAACTTGAAGTCCACGTCTATAAAACCTAAACCATGGGATCTCTATCCGCAAATTGCCCACACCAATGAATACTTTGCTTTTGTCCTTGTCCATCGTGAGTGTCACCCTGGTGGTTGTTTATCTACTTGAAAAACAGGAAAATAAATGGATAAAAGGCTTTTTACAATGGGTGCCTCCGATTCTATTTGCCTATATCGTTCCGGCGGTAATTTGTGCGTTGTTTGATCTGGATTTGGCTCAGGGTGCCATTCACCAATGGAGCAAACAATGGATTATCCCCATTGCAATTTTGAGCATAATGGGGTCTTTGTCGCTACGTGCACTTCGTATCGTGGGCATTCGGCCATTGCTATTGTTTGTTTTAGGCTCTTTTTGTATTGCACTTCTTCCGGTAGTGTTGGTCGCTGTGGGCAATTTTATTTCTGCCGATTTTCAACAAACGTTTTCTGCCAAAAAACTATGGACCGGCTTGGTCCCTATTGTGGGAAGTTGGATTGGGGGAAGCACCAGTCAATTGGTGCTTAAAGAATATGTCGGGACTTCGGAAGAACTTTTTTTATCGGTCTTGGTTCTAGACAATGTCTTGGTCAATATTTGGACCTTGCTGATGTTTCAATTGATCAAAAAAAGTGCTTGGCTCAATCAAAAATTTAGCCTACCCGAAGCACCGGTTTTGACCTCCACAGAACACGAAGATAAATCAACCACAAATACCTGGGCCACTTTGGGGCTATTGTCCTTGGGAATCGCCCTGCCTTATATGCTTAAGTTGAGTTTTCTTCAAACCATCGTAGGGCTCTCATTTTTGGGGATCATCTATGGAAATCGTTTGCGGTTTTGGAACCATGCGCTCTGTCTAAAATTGGGTAGTTTTAGTATCGTTTTGGTCATGGCCATTTTGGGTCTAAAGCTCAATTTCAGTCAATTTGAATTGCCTCTTATTTTTGTCCTTTTGGTCTTGGCTTGGTTAATTCTACAATTTGTCCTCTCGTTTTTTACTGCCCTGCTCTTTAAAATATCGATGGTCTGGGTTCCCATCGCCAGCATGGCGAATCTTGGCGGAATCTCTACGGCCCCGGCCGTTACCGCGGCCTATAACCGTAAGCTCATGCCTCATGCCATCGTATTGGCCATCTTGAGTATGGTCACGGGGACCTTTTGGGGTATCCTGACCACTTGGCTTTTTAATTTATACCTTAGTGCTGTATGAGTGTAGAAATTGAACGTAAGTTTTTGGTCACTACTACCCAGTACAAAAGCCTAGCAACTACCCAAGTAAAAATCACCCAAGGCTACCTCTCCAAAACTCCCGAGCGTACCGTACGGGTTCGAGTGGCGGGAGACCGGGCCTGGTTAACCATCAAAGGGATAGGGGATGCACAGGGTATGGTGCGCAAAGAATGGGAATACGAAATCCCCAAAGAAGATGCGATCGAAATGCTGGCCATTTGTGAAAAACCATTGATCGAAAAAACCCGATATACAATTCCTTATCAAAGCTTAACCATCGAAGTCGATGAATTTCAAAAACCCCTGCAAACGGTCTGGGCGGAGGTCGAACTCCCCGCTGTCGATACGCCTTTTGACCCTCCCCCATGGCTGGGGGAAGAAGTAACCGGGAACCCTAACTATTACAATGCACGGCTTTAATCCTTTTAAAAATATTCCACTTTTATGAAATATCCTTTTTTACTACTCTTGGTCCTAAGTACGTCCCTGCACGCCCAACAAATTGTGGAGATTAATTCCTCTCGAGTCAATGACAACTTGCAGGCCCTAAAACAATTTGGCCTCAATGCACAACAAGGAAACGATCGTGTGGCCTACAGCGACCATGAACGTAATGCCCGTAGTTTTTTGATAGAAAAGCTTCAAAAACTCGGGCTTACGGTAAATATAGATCAAGCAGGCAACCTCTCAGCCCGGCGTCCGGGCCGCGACCCCAAGGCCCCAATTATCGCTTTTGGATCACATATAGATGCGGTTCCCAATGGAGGACATTATGACGGTAATGTGGGGAGTATCGGTGCCCTAGAAGTTATGGAAACCCTCGTGGAAAAAAACATTCAAACAACACATCCATTTGAGCTACTTATTTTTACCAACGAAGAAGGGGGTGTTTTTGGTAGCCGCGCCTTGGCCGGAGAAATCAAACCCGAAGCCTTGGCCGTCGTTACCGCGTCGGGATACACCAATGCAGAAGGTGTACAACGCATAGGCGGTGATCCAGAAAACATCGAAGTCGTTATTCGTAAACCCGAAGACCTTCATGCATTTATGGAATTGCATATCGAACAGGGTAGTACCTTATACGATCAAAACATAGCAATTGGAGTAGTCGAAGGTATAGTCGGGCTTAAATGGTGGGATGTAACCATCAGCGGATTTGCCAACCATGCCGGAACCACTCCGATGAACCGCCGTAAAGATGCTATGCTAGCCGCCGCTGAATTTACCCTGATGGTTAACCGGGTCATTAAAAGCTATCGTGGCCGACAAGTCGGTACTGTTGGGCGAATTGCTGCCTTTCCAGGGGCTCCAAACGTGATTCCCGGTAAAGTAGTCCTAAGCCTAGAAATCCGCGATCTAGATTCCTCAAAAATTGCCCAACTTTTTGAACATATTCAACAAGAGGCTACCTTGATCGGAGAACAATACAACACCTCATTTAACTTTAGTCCCATCGATGCGACGAGCAACCCGGCATTGACCGACCCGCGCATACAACAAATCATCCGAGATCAGGCAGATCGCCTGGGGCTCAGCCATATCGACCTGCCTAGTGGGGCAGGACACGATGCCCAAGACATGGCTCTGCTGACTCCCACGGGAATGATTTTTATTCCCAGTGTGGACGGTATCAGTCATTCTCCTCAAGAGTATTCGACCCCCGAGGCAATTGCCCAAGGAACAGAGCTACTGCTCAATACCCTTTTGGAAATTGACCGGACCCCTTTGGGAAATCAGTAGGAAAAGTCAAAATAAATTTTTATCTTATTTGTTGAAAGTCCATTTACTATGAGTGATATAACCGTCATCATTATCGGAGCAGTTGTGTTGGTGGGCGGCGTTATTCTTTACGCTGTAGTCAGTACGGCAACGGGCTACGAAGAAGATGTCAACAAAAATTATGTGCCCGATCGTATAGAGCGCTTTTTTGGCAAAGAACCCAAGAAAAAATAATTTCCCGAAAAAGTACGCTAAAAACCGTGGATGCATACCCCGTTCTTTAGCCAAGTTTTATACTTTTATTGCCGATAACCCAACTGCTGATGAAAGTATTAGTTTGTATTAGTAATGTTCCAGATACGACCTCCAAAATTAACTTTGTAGAGGGAGACACCCGGTTCGATACCAACGGGGTGCAATTTATCATTAACCCCAACGACGAATTTGGACTGACCCGGGCTATATGGCTGCAACAGCAACAACAAGCCGAGGTCACCGTGCTGACCGTCGGTGATGCCTCTTGTGAGCCCATTCTTCGAAAATGTTTGGCCATTGGTGCACAAAAAGCCTTACGCATAGACACCACAGCGACCGATGGGTTTGCCGTTGCCCAGGAAATTGCGGCCCATTGCAAAGAAACTTCCTACGACTTGATCATTACAGGCCGTGAATCCATTGATTATAATGGGGGGATGGTCGGTGGGATTTTAACAGGCCTATTGGGGGTTGGTTTTGTAACCAACTGTATTTCGCTCGAAATCGAAAACGGTACCGCTACCCTGGCGCGGGAAATTGACGGTGGTAAAGAAAACCTGACCGCGCAACTTCCTTTGGTGATTGGAGCCCAAAAAGGACTGGTCGAAGAGGACGATTTGATTATCCCCAATATGCGGGGTATCATGCAAGCGCGACAAAAACCTTTAAACGTCCTCGCGGCGCAAAAAAACACCCCCAAATCCCAGGTTTCAAAATTTGAAAAACCTCAGCCCAAAGGCCCCGTAAAACTCGTCGCAGAAGACCAACTGGACGAACTGATTAATTTGTTGCACAACGAAGCTAAAGTCATCTGATATTTTAAAAAATGAGTGTATTAATTTTTGCAGAAGCCGAAAAAGGAACCTTAAAAAAAGTTGGGTTTGAAGTCGCCTCATACGGTCGCGCTTTGGCCGATCTTCGCTGCGAACCCTTGATTGCCGTAACGATAAACACTAATAATGTGGATGCTCTGGCCCAATATGGAGTCGACCAAATCGTACAAATTCAAGACGATTCGCTAGATATTTTTTCGGCCCAGCGTTACGCCCAAGTCATAGCACAAGTGGCCCAACAAAAAGCCGCCAAGCTCGTGGTCTTGTCCTCTACCGCCGATGGGCGTTATATGGCGCCATTGGTTAGCGTCATACTCGATGCAGGATATGCCTCCAACGTGGTAGCATTACCCTCAGCCACAGCACCCTTAGAAGTAAAACGTTCTTGTTTTACCAACAAAGCCTTTAGCCATACAACACTAAGCGGTGAAACCAATATCATCGGCTTGGCGAACAACTCCTTTGGTTTACATGAAAAGCCTTCACAACCGGTAATCGAAACCCTAGAATTGACCCTCGACCCGGATCCTGTACAAAGTACAAGTGTAGAAAAAGTAACCGGTAAAGTGGCCATTGCCGATGCAGACATCGTTGTTTCGGGTGGGCGTGGACTGAAAGGCCCTGAGAACTGGCACCTCATCGAAGACCTAGCCGAAACCCTTGGCGCCGCTACCGCATGTTCCAAACCTGTTTCTGATATGGGATGGCGGCCACATAGCGAACACGTTGGACAAACCGGAAAACCCGTCGCCTCTAACCTTTATATTGCCATTGGTGTATCGGGAGCCATTCAACATTTGGCCGGTATCAATGCCTCAAAAGTTAAAGTGGTGATTAACAACGACCCTGAAGCACCCTTTTTTAAGGCTGCAGATTATGGAGTAGTTGGCGATGCTTTTAAGGTGGTTCCTGAACTGACAGAAAAATTAAAAGCCTTTAAGTCCCAAACACACTAAACTTTATAGCCGAGCTTTTTTTCTATGGCTATAATCATTTGATTGGCGAGGTCTTTTCCTGTCGCGTTTTCGATGCCTTCTAGTCCGGGAGAAGAGTTTACCTCTAGCACCAACGGACCTTTGTTGGATCGAATGATGTCTACACCGGCTACGGCCAGGTCAAATACTTTGGCTGCACGGACGGCTAAACGTTTTTCTTCAACGGTTACTTTGACTTTGGACGCAACCCCTCCCTGATGCAAATTTGAACGAAACTCACCCACGGCTGCCTGACGTTGAATCGAAGCCACCACTTTTCCATTGACCACAAAACAACGAATATCTTTTCCCTGAGCTTCTTTGATAAATTCCTGCACCAATATATTGGCATTAAGACTTCGAAAGGCGTTGATAACACTTTCGGCAGCCTTGTTAGTTTCTGCAGAAACCACCCCTTTTCCTTGGGTACTCTCCAACAACTTTATTATCAGCGGTGCACCCCCAACCATAGAAATAATGTCTTTGGTGTCTAAGGGTGATTTGGCAAAACCGGTGACCGGCGTATTGATTCCTTTGGCTGTAAAGATTTGTGACGAATGCAGCTTGTCGCGTGATTGGGCAATGGACTCTGCCGTATTCAAGCAATAGGTACCAATACCGCTAAACTGTCGTAACAGGGCGCAACCATAAAACGTCATGCTGGGGCGTATCCGTGGGATTACCGCATCAATGTCTTCTAAGTTGCTCCCTCCTCGATAACGCACCCCTGGTTTGGCAGCATCCATGTGCATATAACAATACTGGATGTTGAGAAACTGAATTTCATGCCCACGGGCTTGGGCGGCTTCCATGATCCGTTGATTGCTGTACAAATCTTTATTGGTGGCCAATAGGGCCAGTTTGAGGCCCGATTTTTTCTTAATCAAATGCTTGTAAAACGAGCGTACCTCCGTGGGGCTGTAATCGCCCAAACAAAAACTTTTAGAGGGATTGATGATGAACGACTCCATGGCTTGACGCCCCAATAACATCCGGTAGTCCATTTGGTCGCGGTTGGACAGGGTCAATTCTATTGGAAACTCATGTGTGCCCAAACGGACATTGGTTTTGATGACATAGCGTCGTTCCGATATGCCCGAAGAACTTTTGATCATTCGGCTGTCGATTACTTTTGCTTTGCACTTGACCGTCAAACTGCGGTTGTCTTGCACCGGATTGACTTCAAACTCTACCCAAGCCACGCTATTGACAAAAATTCTTTTGACGTTTAGGGCCTGTATCGACGAGGTTTTGGCACCTGAGTCTATCCGTGCTTTAATCGCAGGAATATTGAGTGCTTCAAAAGCACACCATTCTTGATTTCCGATCGTTATGGGCGTTTCCATCGCTTAAATTTTTTGCAATAGTACTCTTTTTTTTAATTTAAAGCATTCTTTTGTTTAATTCCCAAATAAGAAGATATTCATGAACTCTTTTTTTACTTCCCTCAAAGTTACACTCGTTTTGGTGCTCTTAAGTGCATGCGCACCCGCCAACCCGCTTGAAAAAATCATGGCTAGCGAAGACCCGGGCATTCAAAACATTGTCAAAGCGCTAGACAAACATCGGGTACAAATTGCCTACACACAAATCGACACCAGCTCCATAGGCACACCCCAATTCAAAACCTGGACCTACGGACTGGACGAAGGGCGCTATTTTTATCCGGCTAGTACGGCCAAGCTACCCATAGTCTTATTGACCTTAGAAAAAATTAAATCACTACAACGCCAAGGGGTGGACATCACCACCACTACGCCCTTTCATATTATCGATCCCAAAACAGGGGTTTATATCGCCCAAAAAGACAGCACACATCCCGATGGAGTGCTCACCATTGCACATCTGATTAAAAAGATATTTTTGGTCAGCGACAATGATGCTTACAATTATTTGTTTGATTTTCTGGGAACCGATGCAATCAATGATGCCTTGGCCAATAAAGGATTAAAAAATACCCAAATCCACCATAAGTTTTTGTTTGGGGCCGACAATCAATCCACCTGGGAATACGCTTTTTTAAAGGACAAGGACACAGTCTACCACCAAATTGCGCTACAATCCTCTTTTGACCGAACCAACCAAGGGCTTAAAGACGTACAAACGGGGATTGGATATATGGACAAGGGCCAACGTATCGAT
>Ga0181572_10000677_pt1 | contig 24534 bp, 17 predicted proteins | sample 101ome_26_FD_133004 | JGI IMG/M metagenome (GOLD analysis project Ga0181572, IMG submission 133004) | Coastal salt marsh microbial communities from the Groves Creek Marsh, Skidaway Island, Georgia - 101408AT metaG (megahit assembly) | ecosystem: Environmental > Aquatic > Marine > Intertidal... | reverse complement strand
GGCGAACTGGCCTATTTATGGGGCAAGTGCACTGGTAGCGCTCAATGCGCCCTCTGTGACCTGTCCCATGGCTGGAACCCCCTTGGGCGACGCGCCTGGCGTCAACGCGGTGGGCTGGCACGATCCCTCAATTGGGTTCACCGGGACGAGTTGCCAGATCATGTGTTGAATCAGGTCATGGATCAATTACCCTGCGTGATCCTCGATCGCGACAAGCGCATAGAAATCTTGGTTTCCAGAGACGCGTTGGCGTCGTGCAATGGCGATTTTAATGCGTTCACGCAGTTGCTGGAGCGGGCGTTGTCGGCGCTACCTCACTAAACAACAATCGCACAACCAAGGCGATGCAACACGCCAGCGAGCTACCACGGTGGGAACCACACCGATATCGACACAAGACCCGCCCATGGGCCCAAGCGAGTACTCAGATCAATCGCTTTGCCGGCAAGCCGCTGTCTAGCAGGTAGGACTCCAGCTTTCGATACAACTTGCGATAGCGGAAAAACGGCACCTTGGGATACAAGTGGTGAATGGCGTGATAATTCTGGAAGACCCAAAGCAGGGTCATGAGGGTATCCAAGCCACGTCGCGCCTGATACACCGTCGTCGTTTTCATGCGCTCTTGCTCACTGTGGGGGTGGTGCACAATCCAGGCAAACAGCGTTGTCAGAACGGCGTTACCGATAAGGTGTCCCAATAGTAAGGTCACGAGTGTCACGCCGAGATCCGCGCAATAAACGATGAGCAATGCGCGAGTGGAGAGAATAACAAGGTATTCAATCATAACGACGCGCTTTTCGGCTGCGGTGAAGTGCTTGAAGGTCGCGGCAAAGAGCCATTCCTTGGGTATTCCCTTAAACCACATCGCGACGAGTGCCGGCAGTGTGTGCGCAGAAAAGGCCATGTCCGGATCGTCTTCAGGATGGTTTGTGGCGCGGTGATGCTTGAGATGACCACGGCGATGCCCAATAAACGAAACGCCCAATAAGTGGGCAGCGATATAACCCGCCCACTCATTAACCCAGCGCAAACGGATATTCATGCCCGTGACTGCGCCGTGCACAGCTTCATGTAGCACCGTGTAAACCGCATACGCACAAAGCGCGATGCCCGCCACAATCCACCAAGAAAAATTTGGATCAGTGAACAGATGCCAGAGGCAGGCGCCGTAGACCGACACGCAAAGGGTCAATAATGAGGCGGTTGGCCATGCAAAGCCTCCGATATGGTCAATGACGACCGATTGCGCCTGCTGTTCACTGACGACCACGTGGTGCCCCCTCAAGCCGAAGAGCTAAATATAACAACAGGCTTCAGGATAGCGCGGGCTATCTTGGAGCTTGTTGCAAAAAGTGACAGCCTCAGAGCGGTGTCACTTTTTGCTGAACGCAGGTCGCAATAAATCGAGTTGGCAAGGGGACTCTGTAGGTTCAAAGTGCCGCCGCGTGCTATCGCGCCACGCGGCATTGGCGGCTTAAGCGAGAGTGCGTGTGCATGCGGCCGTGAAAAAACGTAGATTATTCCCCTGACAAGGAGCCAGCCACGATGAAGCCGCCTTCAACCACACGTCTTGCCACAATCGATGATCTGCATCCACTCGCGCTGCTGTTTGACCAATACAGGCAGTTTTATAACTGCGCTTCGGATATCGAAGCCGCAAGTGAGTGGCTCGAGACCAATATGCGGCTAAGCCGCTCAGTCATTTTCGTCGCGCATGCCGATGATCAGATGCTGGGTTTCACCCAGCTTTATCCCGCACTTTGTTCGGTCGACCTAGTGAATTACTTCGTACTCTACGACCTGTTCGTAATGGCAAATATGCGCCAGCGAGGTGTGGGTCGATCACTCATGACCGCAGCCAGCGACTGGGCAAAGCGGCAGGGGGCTGCGAGACTGGACCTAGAGACAGCGCGAGATAACGCGCCCGGACAAGCCCTATACCGCAGCCTGGGATATGAAGCAGACGAGGTCTTTCTTAAATTCAGCCTCGAGTTGAGTGCCTAGCGTCACAGGGGCGCAATGCTTTTGTCCACCGCGTGGCAATCTGTGGTGCCCCTCCCGCCGCCTATTCACCTTGCCGCTTGTTAGCCAGTGGGCACCTCGTTGAAAGGAATACCCTTATCGAGGCGAGGCTCTTGGGGCAGACCCAGCACGCGCTCGGCAATAATATTGGCCATGATCTCATCGGTCCCGCCTGCAATCCTGAGGCCGGGCGCTCCCATATAGGCTCTCTGGATTATACCCGCCTTAACCGCAAGGTTTTCATCCGCGATCGCACCGCTGGCGCCGAGCAGATCCATCAAGTAAGACGCCATCGCTTGCATCTTCGGGGCGCCCACTAATTTGCCGATGGAATTTTCGGGGCCGGGTAGCGCGCCGCGGGAGAGCGCTGTCAGTGACCGATAGCCCGTGTACTTCAGCCCCGCTTCCTGCACATACCAATCCGCAATCTTGGCGCGCACGGCCGCGTTCGACAGCGCCGGCTGACCGTCTATTTCGAGATCCTCGGCGACCGACATCGCCAGCGAGACATCCATCTGACCAAAGCCGCCGCCGATCGCGGCACGCTCGTTCATGAGGGTGGTCAAGGCCACTTGCCACCCCTGACCCACCTCGCCCAGACGACAGCCATCAGAGACTCGCACGTCAGTGAAATACACCTCGTTGAAATCAGCATCACCCGTAAGCTGTTTGATTGGTTTGACCTCGACACCCGGCGCCTTCATGTCAATGTAAAAGTAACTCAACCCTTTGTGCTTGGGCACGTTGGGATCAGTACGCACCACGATGACGCCGAAATCAGAATAGTGCGCGCCCGAGGTCCAGATTTTTTGGCCGTTAATAATCCAATCATCCCCGTCGCGCTCCGCCCGGGTGCGCAAAGCAGCGAGATCGGAACCCCCCGCCGGCTCTGAAAACAGCTGGCACCAGACCTGCTCACCGCTGGCCAATGGGGGCAAAAAGCGGGCTTTATCCTCCTCGCTGGCCCATGCCATTAATGTTGGCGCGATCATGCCCTGACCAATCAGAAAAAAGTTGGAAGGCAAGTCGTAACGCGACTCTTCCTGCCGCCAAATCACCTCTTCGATGGGCGATGCGCCTCGACCACCGAACTCCGACGCCCAGCCAATACAGGCCCAGCCCGCATCATATTTGCGCTTCTGCCAAATCTTGGCCTGCTGCAACGGCGGCATAGCCCGAAATGCATCATCCGTGGGTACATTCTCGGCTAGCCAGTTGGCTGCTTCTGTGCGAAAACGCGCTTCTTCGGGAGTATCATTAAAATCCATGTCTACCTCCTCACGCTGCAGCGGCTGAGCGACAGCTTAATGCCTCGACCAGCCTGTCCTGCCAGACCGACTCGCTCCCCACCACCAAGCTCAGCAGCTTGGCCCGCCGATAATAAAAATGGCAATCAAACTCCCACGTAAAGCCCATGCCGCCATGGGTCTGGATATTTTCCTCAGCGGCAAAGGTCGAGGCCTGAATAGCGGCAACACGGGCAGTCGCAGCAGCAAGGGGCAGCTCGTCACTCTCTTCGGCCAATGCCCAAACCCCGTAATACGCATTGCTTCGCGCCAACGTGTTTTTGACATACATTGCGGCCAGCTTGTGCTTGATCGCCTGATAGGAGCCAATCGCTCGGCCAAATGCATAGCGCTGCAGCGCATAATCCCGCGCCTGAATGAGAGCTGATTCCGCGACCCCCAACTGCTCCCAGGAGAACATTACCGCGGCGCCATCTAGCAAGCGATCCCATTCCCCCGGTTCCAGCGACCTGTCGCCCAAGCGTTCTGCACCCGCCCGCTCAAAACTCAGATTGCAATGACCACGACTGCCGTCGAGGGTCAACACCGGCTGCACGGTGACGCCTTGCTGCTTGAGTGGCACCAGGCATAACTCCAGATCTGCTCCCGAGCGCGTCAGCACCACTGCCACATCCGCTACCGCCGCATCGGGGACGGCGGTTTTGTAGCCCGTGATGCAGTCGTCTGCGCGCTGTGTAGTTAACTGGTCTAAAGTGAGCCTTCCAGGGCGCTCGGCCATCGCAAACGTGGCCACGCACTCGCCGCTCGCCAATTGGGGCAACCAAGTGGATTTTTGGCTCTCGGTGCCGAGACGATTAATCGCCTCCGCGGCCAAATAGACCGAGCTGCTGAAGGGCAATGGCGCCACCGCGCGACCCAATTCTTCCGCGATGACCGCCAACTCATAGCAACTCAGACCCAACCCGCCATAGGCCTCGGGGACAATAGTTGCAGTCCACCCCAATTCGACCACCTTGCTCCAGAGGGATTGATCCCAGTCCGCATCTCCATCGAGTACTGCCCGGACAACTGCCGTCGAGCAATGCTCCGATAGAAATCCTCTGGCCTGCTCTCGAAGCAACTGCTGTTCTTCGGAAAATTCAAAATTCATTATCTTTGCCTCAGACGCATCGCTGTAAGGTTAGCAGAAGGCGCGCACAGCGATTACGCTGCCGACAACAATTGCGGTGCCTGCTCTCGGAGGCGTTGATACTGCAAAGGCGGTTTAAAACCCAGCTCGGCGCGCACCGCGTCAAGGGGCTGCGCGAGCCTCTGCTCCCAATTAATCTCGGCCATCCAAACCGCGTTTCGCGCAATATCCGCCCCTTCTTTTGTCAGCAAACGAATATCAAATTGCGGCACCTCCCGGAGGTACTTCCACTGCCCTATCCTGACGATAAAGCGAATACCGCGATTGGGGGTTTGCGTGGTCATAAAGGACAATAGGCTCAGCTCGCCGACGGGGTCTCGGCCGTAGCCGGTCATGACATGCTGCAGGTCGTGAATATCTCTCAATCGGTCAGCGAGCCAGATCTCATCTGCCGATAACCCCCGATAAAGCTCGGAGCGCGACGGGGTCTCGCTGGACGCAATCAGCCCGTCTGCCGATAGATTCTCAGCGTGAACAAAGTTGTAGTAGACGCGCCCGATTGAGCCCTCAGGCAGACTTTGCAGCCATTCTCGGTTGTTGAGCCGAGTCACGATGTCGGGCTTCTCCATTAGCAGCGCCCGGCCCCGCTCCGATTGGCGCAGTCGCCTGACGGCAGCACCCAGGCTGTCGCCCTTTAAGGCCTCGATGATGTGAAAGACCTGACTCGTATCATCCGGATTTTTCAGCAGCTCTCGCATGGCGCGCCAGGCCTTCAGGGGTGCGACCCGCTGGCGCGCCAGAATGGCTTTTATTTCCCTCATCCTCGTCCCTTTAAAGCGCCCTGATGCTTCGTGTCTCTAGCGGCCTTGATTTGTCATCCATTTCGTTGCAGCAAAACACAGGCGCCTTCAGGGCCAGTAAAGCATCTCCGCATCATGCCACGACCACAAAGAGAGTAGCGGTGATTACTGCACCCAACAACGCATAAGGCAACTGGGTCAAGGCATGTTCATGGGTTTTGCAGCCCGCGCCCTGAGCAGACAAAACCGTAGAGTCGGAATAAAAGCAGGCATGGGACCCGAAGCCACTGGCGGAAAAAAGTGCGCCCATCACCAAGGGAATGCTGACATCAAAGGTCTGTGCTAACGGGAAAGCAATTGGCATGGTGATAGCGATTACCCCCCAATTGGACCCGGTGGTGAAAGACAGTAATGACACGGTGACGAAAACGAGCACTGGCAACAGGTCAGCCGTCATAAAGGGTGACACAGCCTCGATCACATAGGGGGTGAGTCCCAAACGATCATTGGCCTCCACAAAGACAAAAAGCGTCAGAAGCATGGCAAGCACCGGCACCATCGACTTGACTCCGTCCACACAGGTGTCGAATAAATCGAACAGCGGCATCACACGCCAGAGCCCATAGTGCACAAAGGTAATCAATATCGCCGCAATCACTCCGCGCAATAGGTCAATGCTGGGGAAAACGGTGAAGAAAACCAGCGCCAAGATCGGGAAAAAGAAAACCGTCATGCTCTCTTGTGCACCCGCCTCTACCGCCAGCGCATTATCCTCATGGATGCCCAGATCGCCTGTGGTCTCTGCGCGTTGCTCTGCGCGACGCATGGCACCCATCAGAGGGATCACGCCCATGGCAACCAGCGGCACAATCAAAATCGCCACAATGGGATAGAACATATAAGGAATGGCCTCGACAAAAACCTGCAGTCCCTCTCCTTCGCCCGCGACGCCATTTTGCTCCAATAGGCTCGCAAAGTAGGCGCCCCAGCTCGACAGGGGAACGAGCAAACATAGGGGTGCGGCGGTTGAATCGACGACATAAGCGAGCATGGCGCGGGACGTGCGAAAGCGATCTGTCACCGCTTTCATAGTCGCGCCCACGGTCAGGGAGTTTAAGTAATCATCGAGAAAGATCACCAACCCCAGACCCCAAGTGGCAAGCAAGCCGCCTCGCTTGGTCTCGATGCGGTCAATCAGCGCGCGCCCAAAAGCATGTGAGCCACCCCCTTTCACCAAAAGGGCAATAAAGCCGCCATAGAGGCCACAGACCAGCACTACCCAAGCCACATCCTCGGTCATGAGCACCTGCAAGGTTGCCCCAGCCATAGCATCAAGGAACGCCGCACCCTCAAGAATAATGAAGGCGAAAAGAGCGCCCGCAAGCACGGACTCCAGCGTGCGGCGACTCCATATTGCCAGCGCCAATACCAGCGCCGTTGGGAGAAAAGTCACCAAACCGTAATCCATCGTCAAAAATTATCCTGTCAAACTTTGCTGGGGCGCATGCGAGTCGCATTATTAGCGCATCAAACCCCAAGGTAAACGAGTACTTGGGGCGACAGTTTTGGGGTTTTTACGCTTGGTTCGAGCACCACCATAAGTGTAAGGTTCAGGATTTGAATGGGCGGCAATCTTCGTCCAAGGTCAATTCCCGTGTCACTCTCCAACTTACTCAAACAAATTGCTGATTCGGAGTCGGGTCCCGAAACCTGCGCGCTCTTCGATTTCGATGGAACCCTCATCTCTGGCTACTCGGCAACCGCCTTTCTGCGAGACCAGATTGCGCGCGGAGAGTTATCCCCGGCAGACCTTGTCCAGCTTACTCAGGCCGCCACACGCTTCGGTATTGGCTCTCTGGGGTTTTCGGCCCTCATGGCTGTTCATGCACAGTATCTGGCGGGTCGCTCAGAGGAAGAATACATTGCCAACAGTGAGCGACTCTTCCGGCGCGCCATCGCAAAACTGATTTACCCAGAGGCGCGACAACTGATTGAGGCGCACCGAGCCAAAGGTCACAGCATTGCGATTATCAGCTCGGCGACGCCCTATCAGGTGCTCCCCGCCGCAAAGGATCTGGGAATAGACAGCGTTTATGCGACTGACCTCGAAGTGATCGACGGCCGCTTCACGGGCGGCGTCGTTACACCGACGTGCTTCGGCGAGGGTAAAGTTGCCGCCGCTGAAACATTCGCTGAGGCCCATGGGACGTCGGTTGATCACTGTTTCTTTTATAGCGACAGCACTGATGATATCGCGCTGTTGGAGGCTGTCGGTCGTCCTGTTGTCCTCAACGGCAGCAAACAACTCCGGGGCATCGCCGCCGAGAAGCACTGGCCCAGCGCTGACTTTGGCAGCCGCGGCAGTGCCTCCGGTGGCGAAATAGTCAGGTCACTGGCCGCCACGGGTTCTTTGGTGGGTAGTTTTGTGATGGCGCTCCCGCTCTATTTGCTCAGCGGCTCTCGTCGCGACGCGATCAACTTTTCTATCTCGCTGTTCGCCGATACGGCAAGTGCCCTGATTGGAATGGAGCTCGATGTGCGGGGGCGAGAAAATCTCTGGAAAAACCGCCCCGCCATTTTCATGTTCAACCACCAAAGTAATGCCGACATGCTGGTGATGGCCAGTCTGGTTCGGCGCGATATCGTCGGCATAGGCAAACGAGAGCTAAAGCACCTCCCTATCATCGGTCCGCTGATGGGCGCATCGGGTGTTGTATTCATTGATCGGAGCAACCGTCAGGCGGCGATAGACGCCATGGCCCCCGTGGTGCAAACCATGGAAGCGGAGCGCAAAAGTTTGGTGCTCGCGCCAGAAGGAACCCGAGCGCCAACCCGCAAACTGGGGGCGTTCAAAAAAGGCGGCTTCCATATTGCCATCCAGTCGGGCCTCCCCATTATCCCCGTTGTGATTCATAACTCCGGCGACATCTCGCCCAAGGGTGACCCCATCTTCAGAAGCGGGACAGTGCACGTCGATGTATTACCTGCAATCGATACAGCCACTTGGTCAGTCGATACCATTGATGATCACGTTGCTCACGTACGGAATGCCTTTGCCAGGACCCTAGGGCAACCCGAACTCTCGTCAAAAGAGACAGCGGAATTACACCAAAGCACGCCCGATGACCTGAAGCCAGAAGTTCGCGGACAGCGAAAAAATCAGCGCCGCGCCGCGGAGCGGCCCTCTACTCCGGGAGAAACAGAAAACTTCCGTGACCAAAAACAGCAGCCGGCGCTCGCTCCCGAGCTGCAATCCCTCCTAGACCTGGAAGAGCACGAGACGCCGGCCACGAGGCACTGAGTGAACTCGGGTCCTCTCCTGCAAGTACATGCCCGTGCAACACGCCTTGGGATCTCAGATGCTTTCACGGACTAATCCTTGGCCCGACGGTGAAACACCCGTCATTTTTCTACTGGACGCCCGTGGTCGCTTTGACAGAAATTGGTTAACGCGAAGCGTTGCGGAACATCGGCCGACCGATCGTGCGTCAGATATCGTAGCGCTCGATCTGCGCGACGATCGCAAATCTCTCTCTATCGAAGCGCTCGCCATCGCGATAGCCGATCAGCCCCATGCGATCGTGGCTCCACTGAGGCTCAGCTGGACGCGTCCCGATCAAATCACCCAGAGGAGACCAAGGCTAAGAGACATCTTAACCGGGAGCGATGGCAATCCGCCGCTCTGGCTTGCACGCTCAATCGCGTGGCGCCACCCAGACAGGCTGCACTTAACGATCGGTGAGCCGGGGTCGCTGTCCGAATTGAGAGCGCGGTTTCAATCCAAAACCGGTTTGGTGCCGAGCGAAGCGGCCGAGCCTTTTGCTGTGTTCGTTGCGCGACAAGCTGCCATTGTCATGGATATTGCAGAACGGCAATTGATCGGCGGGCGCTACAAGGTGCCGCGCTATGTCCGACAAAGCATCCGCAACAACCGAGGCTTTAAAACTGACCTTGAATCAATCGCCGAAGCCAGCGGCAAGCCTATAAAGGTGGTTAAGGCCGAAGCCCGTGAATACCTGCGGGAGATGATATCGATCCCCACGCGATTCTGGCTCGATGTCTGGGCCAAGCTGTGTGCCACTGGCCTCGGGCTGGGATACGACAAAACGCTGCAATATAACGCCCAAGATCTCGAGAGGATCCGGCATATCGTTCGCAACTATCCATCGGCGCTCCTGTGGACGCATAAAACCTATATTGATGGCTTTGTTGTGCCCAAAATACTTTTCGACAATGACTTCCCGATGCCGCATTTTTTTGGCGGCGCCAATTTGAATATCCCGATTCTGGGGTTCTTCCTCAGACGGGCCGGGGCCATTTTCATCCGCCGCAGTTTTCAGGACAACGAGATTTATAAACTCAGTCTGAAGCAGTACATCGGCTATCTCATGGAGAAGCGCTTCCCCATGACGTGGTCTTTCGAAGGGACGCGCTCGCGGCTCGGGAAGCTGATGCCGCCCAAATACGGGCTCCTGAAATATGTCCTCGAGGGCGCACATCACGCCGGCGCCCGAGACATTCACATCATTCCCGTATCAGTCTCCTATGATCTGGTGCGCGATGCCGAAGAATACGCGAGAGAACAATCTGGCGTGCCAAAGGCACCCGAGTCTGTCGGTTGGCTGGTGCGGTACTTGCGGAGTTTGGCGCGACCGATGGGGCGCATTCATGTCGACTTCGGAGAGCCGGTGCGGCTCGATGAGGCACCGCTACCTGACGATCAAATCGCCATCTCAAAAATTGCTTTTCAGGTTGCGGTCGAGGCCAACAGGGTCACGCCAGCCACCTTTCCGGCGGTTGTCTCGGCCTCACTGTTGGGTGCGTTTCCGCGCGCGCTGACCGAGACCGAGGTCATTCGCGAAGTGCGCGACATCACCCGGTGGGCAACCGCGCGTGACGTCCGATTATCGCCAGACTTCAACCTCAACTACGCGGATAATATGCCGGCGTTGCTCGGCAATATGATCGATGAAGGCATCATTACCCGTTTTGATGGCGGGCCCGAGACCGTCTATGGCATCGCAGAAGGCCAAGCAGCCATCGCCAGCTTTTATCGCAATACCATCGTCCATTTTTTCCTGCATCGCGCCGTGGCCGAGTTGGCGCTGCTCGCGGTCAGCGAGACAGCCTCAGAAGCGCCCGCGATGGATCGTTTTTGGGCGGAGGTCCAAGAACTCCGGGACCTGTTCAAGTTCGAGTTTTTCTACACAGAGACGCAAGCGTTTGAGGAGCAGATAGTTGAAGAGCTCAGCAGTGAGATGCCTCAGTGGCAGGCGCTTCTCGCCAGCGACGCCAACAACGCCCGCACCTTACTTAATGCGCTGTCACCAAAAATGGGGCATCTGACGCTGACGATTTTTGCTGAAGCCTACAGTATTGGAGCAGACATTTTGTTGCGGTTTGGGGAGAAGGCCGGCTTTGATCAGGAAATGTTTATTGATCAATGCATGAGCTATGGCAAGCAGGCATACTTGCAGCGAAGAATCAGTAGTGAGGCATCAATTGGAAAACTGCTCTTTGCCAATGCCTGGAAAATGTTAACGAGCCGGAACTTGGTCGACTCGCGCGAAGCGCTCAGGGCTCAGGCCGAGGCCCTCAACCAACTGATCCGGCGGCTCGAAGTGATTCGCGCCCTCAGTATCGCGCAGCGCGGCGCCGGCACCTTAAGAGATGCTGCTCGTGAAGCCCTCTAAACTCGCAGTCCTTGGCGGCGGATCATGGGGCACCACCACTGCCTCTGTTATCAGCCGGAATTGCCCGTCTGTACTGTGGGCGAGAGACGCGGCTATTGTCGATCAGATCAACAGCGAGCACCGAAATAGGCGTTATCTGGGTGATGCGAGCCTCAACCCTAAACTGACAGCAACCACTGATATCGGCGAGGCGGTCAGGGGCGCAGATGCGGTGCTTATTGCGGTACCCAGTAGCCACTTTCGGGAAGTACTTGTAAGCGCGGCGCCGGATATCACTGATGGCGTTCCGGTTATTAGCTTGAGCAAAGGCCTGGAAAAGCAGACCCGGATGCGGATGACGGAGATTATCCGGGATGTCTCGCCTCGGTGTATTTCCGGCGTGCTAACCGGGCCCAATCTCGCCCGGGAAATTGTGGCCGGCCAGGCCGCTGCCAGCGTTTTGGCGCTGGAAAACCACGACGCTGCGTTGGCCCTCCAGAGCACGCTGAACTCTGGCCTGTTTCGCGTCTATACCAATGACGATGTGATCGGCTGTGAGCTCGGTGGCGTTTTGAAAAATATTATCGCCATTGCGGTCGGCATGGGTGACGGTTTGGGCGCGGGCGATAACACCCGTGCCGCGCTGATAACTCGGGGCCTGGCGGAAATGAGTCGCTTGGGTCACGCCCTTGGCGGAAGGGCCGAGACCTTCGCCGGGCTGGCGGGCATGGGCGATATGATCGCTACCTGCACCAGCCCCCAAAGTCGAAACCGCCATGTGGGTATGGAGTTGGCCAAGGGCCGACGCATCGACGACATTATCACCAGCATGCACATGGTTGCCGAGGGTGTAAAAAGCGCGCCGACCGTTATTGAACTGGCGCGAGAGAACCACATTAGCTTGCCAATCAGTGAGGATGTGTATCGCGTGATCATCGGGGAGTCCAACGCCCGCGGTGTCTACCGAGGATTGCTGCGGGTCGCCGCGGGAGCAGAGTCGGAGCCGGGTTAGGCCTCTACTTCGGCGACTAAGCCCCTTCTGATTGTGACTAATGCCGTGGCGAGGCACGGTCTTTTTGTCTACGCTTCTAGCACGTTGATCTGCTTCAGATGGACCTGCTGGATGATGAGTGCACCGGTATTAGCCCGCCTGCTCAGAAGGCTCATGATCGGCCTTTTCTGCGCCTGCCTTCTTGGCTGTGCGACCAGCCCAACCGGCAGAAGTCAGTTCATTCTCATCTCTCCCGATGCCGCCATCATCGAATCAGAGACGGCTTACCTAGATACCGTTCGTCAGCTCGATGAGGAAGACAAGCTGGTTAACGATCCGCTAACAGTGGCGCGGGTCGCCCGCATCACGGGCCAATTGGTCTCCATGGCCGTCGCCGATTACCCCGAAAGTGCCGACTGGAAATGGAGCGTCGCCATTGTTGACGACACCGAAACCGTCAATGCCTGGTGCATGGCGGGTGGGAGAATGGCGGTGTACACAGGTCTCTTTGACCAGCTCCAACTCACCGATGACGAGTTCGCCCAAATCATGGGCCACGAAATTTCCCACGCACTCGCAAATCACACCGCCGAGCGAATGTCGCGGGCGATGGCGACCACGCTGGGCGTCGCTATGATCGGCGCAGCCTCTGATAACAGCGGCGCAGCCGTCGCGGGCGCGACTGCCGTGGCTACCGTCGCCCTCACACTACCCAACAGTCGCGAAGCAGAAAATGAAGCCGATATCATGGGTATGATTTTGGCTACCAAGGCGGGTTTTGATCCCGAGGCGGCGGTCACCCTGTGGCAAAAAATGGGAGACCTCAGCGACGATCGCCCCGCAGAATTTCTGAGCACGCACCCCGCACCTGAAAACCGCCAAGCCGCACTCAACGCAATGATTCCCAGCATGCTCAAGGTCAACCCAGACCGTCGCAAGCCGCCGATCCATCCCGTATCTATCGTGCGGGAGAGCTAAGTCTACCCTCGCTGAAGGTGCAAAAAGTGAAGATGGTCCTCGTACTGATTGAGGATATCAACAATGATTTGTTCCTCGCTCCAACCCATGACGTCGTAATCCTGACCGCCCTCAGCAAGGTGAACTTCAGCACGATAAAAACCGGTTTTGCCCCCGTCGGCGGTTGATGTGCCCAGTGATACATCGGGTAAGGGATAGCTTCGCGCTTTCACTTCGTACACAAAATCGACCTCATCCCCATGCGCCACCTCGATCCTCACTGAGAGGCCATCTTCCGCAGATAACACTCGAGCCCCTACGTCACGCCCCGCAAGAGCCTCTGCAAAGGACGTCATGGCGGGCCGCACCGCCTCCTGCTGAAATCGCGCCACCGCTCGCTCATCCGGGTAGTCGAGTAACAGATTCAGGCGATCGCGCCAGCCCTCGGCTGCCAATACTGGGGGGGTGTGGATCGAGCTGGCCTGCCGCTTGGCACCGTCAACCACCAGGGCACGACCAAACCCCCATAACGCGCCTAAAGTTGCCACCGCGAAAGGCAGCGCACTGGCAATCGTTGCCGTTTGAAGGGCTTGCAGGCCGCCTCCCAACAGTAAGAGAGAAGCCGCCAGGGCAATAACGAATGTCCAAATCGTACGCTGTAATGCGGGCGTATCATCCACCCCATTGGCGCTCAGCATGTTGAGCACCATGGCACCACTGTCGGCAGAAGTGACAAAGAAAATCACAATCATCAACAGTGAAATCACGCTGAGAAGCTCAGTCGCAGGCAGAAACTCCAAAAATCGGAACAAGCCCACCGCAGGATTCTCCTGCACCGCGGTGCCCAGCTCCACGATGCCCTGATTGGTGATGACATCCAGCGCGCTCCCCCCTAATACGCCCATCCAGAGGCAAATGAATAGGGTCGGTACGATGGTGACGCCCACCAAAAACTCCCGAATGGTTCTACCCTTGGAGATGCGTGCTACGAACACGCCAACAAAGGGGGCCCAGCTAATCCACCACCCCCAGTAAAAGATGGTCCAGCCACCGAACCATTCTGTAGGCTCGTACACGTACATATCCAGCGTGCGAGGAATCAAGCCTGCGACATACGCGCCGAAATTCTGCAGCGTGCCCGCTAACAGAAGCGCAGTGGGGCCGGTCAGGAGGATCAACAAAAGCAACATGACCGCGAGCACCACGTTAATCTCCGACAACCGCTTGATACCCGAGTCCAGTCCTAAAATCACCGAGGCGGTCGCTAGCGCCATCGTCGCAAAAATCAGCCCCACCTGGATCCAAACGTCGATGGGCAAGCCAAACAGATAATTGAAGCCGGTATTGATCTGCAGCACCCCCAAACCCAAGCTCACAGAAATACCGCAGGTAGTGCAGACAACCGCAAAAACGTCTACCGCTGCACCGATCGGTCCATGGATGCGATCACCTATGAGCGGGTAGAACGCCGACCTAAGCGTCAGTGGCAAATCATGGCGATAAGCAAAATAGGCCAAAATCATGGCCACTACGGCATAAATCGCCCAGGCGGTGAAACCCCAGTGGAAGAAACTGATCTGAATGGCCTCAGTGGCGGCTTCCGGCGTGCCCCCGGGGCCGGTGGGGGGGGATAAAAAGTGCATTACGGGCTCGGCGATGCCATAAAACATCAGCCCAATACCAATACCCGCCGCAAACAGCATGGCAAACCAGGAACCATAGCTGTACTCGGGCTCGGAGTGGTCGGGGCCGAGTTTGATGTCTCCGTACCGTGAAATTGCAAGGCCAATCACAACAACGGAAACCAGCCCCGCAATAAACACATAGAACCAACTGGCCGTATCGACAATCACTGCCTGCAATCCCGCAAAGGGGTCGCTGCCCTCCTCGGGAATGACCAGCAGCAATAGAATGGCGCCAAACAGCAGGATTAAAGCAGGAAAAAAGACCGCTTTATCAATAACAAAGCGGCGTGGGGTCGTCTCGGACATCGGTTTCTCTTTACACGATTCGCCTGCAGTGTACCTGAAACCACCGACCGGTAACCCGTGCTCAGAGCCAGACAAGCCACTCCCGTGAGCGTCGGGCGTCGAGACCAACCAAAGCGATGACCTACTGCGGAAACTTGCTTGTCACTGACAAGCGTCTAATTTGCAGGAAGCGACGAGAATCGGTAGGGTGGACGCTGAAAATAAGAAAATTTGTTTTTTCTACTGCCATCAAAAATACAAGGGAGTCAGTATGTCTCATCCCCATCGTTTTCAGCGCACACCTTTGGCCGCGGCCCTAGGCGTTGCTCTACTACCTCTGGTAGCCAGCCCCGTCCAAGCTCAGCTTGAAGAGGTGGTGGTTACCGCCACCAAACGAGCACAAAGCACCCAGGATATTTCCGTCACGGTAAGCGCCCTGACCGGCGACACTCTGGAAGATTTTGGCGTGTCGAATTTTGAGGATTATTTAATCCAATTGCCCGGTGTCACCGCCGGAGGCAGTGGACCGGGACAAAACACCATTTACATCCGCGGTGTCGCCTCAACGACACCCAACCTGACGACCGCTGGCGTGGCAGGTATTGCCCCCAACGTAGCGCTCTATCTTGACGAGCAACCGCTATCACAGCCCGGCAGAAATCTGGACGTTTATGCGGCGGACTTGAATCGGGTAGAGGTGCTCAAAGGACCTCAGGGCACCTTGTTCGGCGCGAGCTCTCAGGCGGGTACGGTGAGACTGATCACCAATAAGCCAGACTTCAGCGAGGCGTATGGATCGATCAAAGGTGATTTCTCTTACACAGAAGAAGGTGAGAGCAGCAACCGGTTTGAAGCCATGTACAACCTGCCTATCTCAGACAGTTTCGCTATTCGTGCTGTGGTCTACAGAGACGATCAAGGTGGCTGGGTAGACAATGTGCCAGGCTCTGTGACGCTGGAAGAGTCGGCTCGCTGGAGAGACGCTGGGTACATGCGGACTAATGGCGTCCCAGTGGCAAATTTCCGCGCGGGTCTGAACTCTGCGACCTACATCAATAACGTTCCCGAGCAAGTGGCGTATACCAGCGCGCGCGTGCCTTTTGATCCCTCTGACCCCAACTCACAGGTCGAATTCAGGGCGGCGAACAATAGCCACCTGGTCGAAGACGACTTCAACGACACGACCTACACTGGCGGGCGCGTATCAGCGCGGATTGAGTTCGCCAACGAGTGGAGCCTGTTGCTGGGAGCGATGACACAAGAGCTGGAGTCAGACGGCACATTTACTGCTGACCCCACGCTGGGAAGCGACTCTCCCAGCGTTCAACGCTACAGCCCCGACATGATCGAAGATTCCTTCAACAACTTCAGCTGGACCGTTGAGGGCCGCCTGGGCGAACTGGAGGTGGTTTATACGGGTGCCTACACCGAACGAGAGACTGATCAAATCGTTGACTACACCGACTACATGTATGTAGGACAGTACCTGCCCTACTATATTTGCGATGCGTCGGTCTCTTACCCCGAGTACAACTATTACCAAGAGGGTGCGCCACTCAATGTGTCCTACGGCACCTGTTATGAGCCCGACACCTACGTCACCAGCTTCTCTGAGACCGAAGTTTCGACACATGAGCTTCGCTTTAGCACTGACCAGGATAGACGTTGGCGCGTTACGGCGGGCGCATTTTTCAGCGACCTCGAGTTAAAAGAACGTAATGACTTCGTTTATCCATCGATAGACAAAATTAATTTCTTCGATTTCTATCCAGGCGGCGGCATTCCCGTTGAAAACTATCCCCACCCCGGGTCATTTTATACTGAGGAAGGGCCTTACCCATCGACAACCGTCTTTAGAAACGACATCCGTCGCACTGATGAACAGTACGGCCTCTTTGGTGAGTTCAGCTTTGACTTGACCGAGAGGCTGTCCGCGACGGTGGGTGCGCGTTACTACGACGTAGAAGTTGACATGGAAGGTGGCGCAAATGCCACGTTCTGTAACCCCTTCTTCGTGAACGACCAAAACGCCTTCGGAACCAATATTAGCGACCTGTATGACGGTGACGGGTCGCTTCGCTTTACCTCTGACTGCAGCACGGCACCTCGAATGCAGGCAGGCATCTCGTTTGAGGAAGCCTATGCCATCTTCGCCGAGCTAGACCCGTACAGCATCGATCGTGGTAAGTATGTCAACGCACCCAACGCGATCAGTGAGGCAGAGATTCGCGGATACCTTAAAGCACTTGAAGCCCCCGATGTGGCCTCGGCGTCAGGTACCATCTGGAAGTTCACTCTGTCGTACCAGCCATCCGACGACGTGCTTTGGTACGCCACGTACTCTGAGGGTTTCCGGCCCGGCCTTCTGAACCGACCGGGAGGTGCGCAAGGCGCTGGAGGATACGAAGTGCCATTTGAGCTGGCGACTGACGATGTCACGAACTATGAGCTTGGATGGAAAGCCGACATGGCGGGGGGCACCCTCCGCTTCAACGGTAGCGCCTTCTTTGTTGAGATCGACAGATTGCAGACAACTATCTTTGATCCCAGCATTGTCAATTTGTTCTTCTCAGACAACGCGGCGAATGCAGAGGTAATGGGAATAGAGGGCGACCTAACGTGGTTGCCACAAGCTATTTCTGGGCTGAGCATCGGAGCCTCATTCTCCATTCTGGATACCGAGATCACAGACAAGCTGGTACCTACCAACGATGTGCGTGAAGGTGACTCACTCGCATTCGCACCGGAGCTCCAGTTCAATGCAAACGCTCGATACGACTGGACGCTGTCCAGCGGCCTCAACGCCCACGTGATGGGTCACATGGCGTATTCGGATGAGTCCTACAGCGACATCATTACGATCAACCGAGACTTGATCGACAGCTGGGTAATGTTCGGCATCACAACAGGTGTTTCCTCTGACAACTGGGGTGCGACGTTGTATGTCGATAATTTAACCGACGAGAGAGCGGAGTTGTCCCGGAACTACATTAACGACCGCCCGCGCGCTACATACGCACGCCCCAGAACCATTGGCCTGCGGTTGAACTATAACTTCTAAATAAAAAAGAAAACTTCTACAGTGAAAAGCTCCCTTTAACGGGAGCTTTTTTTTCGTTGGAGATAAAGTTGGAAGATCAAAAATACGGGCAAATTAAGCACGCCATACAGCAAAAACAATACGCCGAAGCCATCGCAATTCTAGACGATGAATCCGACAGCGAGAGCGAGGTTCTCTATCTTCGCGCAGTTTGTCTTGGCCGGACGGGCGAGACGAAAAAAGCTCTGGAAGTGCTGGACACGCTGCTGTCATCGCACCCCAAGCATGCAAGAGGGTTTCAGGAAAGAGCACACATCCTGCGCGCCTTGGGTCAGGAAGATGCTGCACTTGCTGCCTATGGCCGTGCCACGCAGGAAAACCCATCGCTACATGCAAGTTGGCGTGCACAAGCGGAAATATTATTGCGTCAAGGCAGGCATCTCGAAGCAGAGCGGCTCAAGCCGCACATTGAACGCCTGATTAACTTGCCTCAGCCCTTAGTCTACGCGCTAGATGTACTTTCTCAGGGATTCATTGCAAAAGCTGAACAAGCCTGTCGCGATTTCCTCAGAGATAACCCCCACCATGTGGAGGCCATGCGCCTGCTAGCTCAGATCGCAACCAAATTAAACGTGCTCGATGAAGCCGAATTCCTGCTCGAGAGCGCCGTCATGTTCGAGCCCAAAAATACGACTCTGCGGGTCGACTATGTGGGCATTCTGCGCAAACGCCAAAAGCTGGCTGAAGCAAGTCAGCAAGCCCTCGAGCTTTTTGATGCAGACCCGGGCAATGTTCAATTCAAATCTCAATACGCGGTAATTCGAATGCAGTTGGGGGACTACGAGACGGCGTTGCAACTCTTCGACGAGGTGTTAACCGACATTCCTGGTGAGCCGGTAACATTGACCTCTAAAGGCCACGCTTTGAAAACGATTGGTAAAACTGACGATGCGATTAGCTGCTATCGCGAGGCCTGCCGTGAAGGCGTGGTTCATGGGGAAGCGTGGCAGTCACTGGGAAATCTAAAAACATATCGATTCGATGATGCAGAGATCTCGCGCATGGAGCACCTGCTGTCTTTGCCAACACTGCGAAGTATGGACAAGGTGTATCTATATTTTGCCCTGGGAAAGGCTTTTGAAGACCGGCAAGACATCAACAGGGCCTTTGAAATGTACGCACAGGGAAACCATATAAAGCGGGCTGAGTCGCGTTATATCGCCGAGCACATGACAGAGGAATTTGCCGAGCAGAGAAAGATATTTGACAAAATACAACGCATTGAGGGTGGATGCCTGGACGCTGATCCAATATTCATTTTGGGTATGCCGAGGGCTGGATCCACGCTGCTGGAGCAAATCCTGTCGTCGCACTCGCTGGTAGACGGAACCCAAGAATTGCCCAATATATTGGCGATTGTTCAGCAACTGCGAACGCGCGATAAAACCTTCGACAGGCTTAACTACCCAAGAGCGATATCCAGTTTGTCACGCAATGAGTTGAATGAGCTCGGAGAGGCCTATCTCTCTGGCACACAAACCTACAGAGGTGGTGCTCCCTTTTTCATCGATAAAATGCCAAATAATTTCAGGCATATCGGCCTTATTAAATCTATTCTGCCGAATTGCAAAATAATTGATATCAGAAGGCACCCTTTGAGTTGCTGCTTTAGTTGTTTTAAACAACTCTTTGCCGAGGGTCAGGAATTCTCGTACAACCTTGAAGATCTCGGGCACTACTACAGAGACTATGTTGATCTTATGAATTACTGGCACAAGAAATTCCCCGGCGAAATCCTGCACGTGCAATATGAAGACGTGGTGGCTGAGCTTAATTCTCAAGTTCAGAGAATTTTGGATTACTGCGGCTTACCGTTTGAAGATGCTTGCCTAGAATATTGGAGAACAGACCGAGCCGTTAAGACCCCTTCCTCTGAACAGGTGAGAAAGCCAATTTTTACGTCTGGCATGGAGAACTGGCAAGAATTTGAGGGGCACCTCGCACCACTCAAAAATGCACTGGGACCCACATTGCAATCTTATCGACCCTCTTTGGTTTCATAGAGAGGCTCCCTTAGATTTATAGGGAAGCGCGATTAAGAGAGTCACTTGCTGTGAGCTTTCACCCATTCGAGGATCGAAGAAAAATCCCGGGGGCCATTGCTGTCGGCCTGGTGGGCAAGGTAAGCCGCGTTCGCAAGCTTGCCCATTTGATTATCAACGCCAGCGCTGTCTGCTACTTCGCAGGCCAGACCGAGATCCTTCACCATCAAGTCGACCATAAAGCCCGGCTTGTAGTCATTGCTTGATGGCACACCCGCCATCACATCAGGCCATGGGTTATACACTTGCAGAGACCAGTTATTGCCTGAGCTGGCCTTCATCACCTCCGATAACACTGCTGGGTCGAGGCCATGGGCTTCACCCATCGTCAGTGCCTCACAGGTACCAATCATGTGTATCGCCAATAGCATATTATTGGCCGCCTTCGCGACCTGACCTGCACCGGCTGGACCCGCGTGAAAGATCTTCTCGACGCTACCCATACCCTCAAGAATCGGTCGCGCTCGAGCAAAGGCATCGGCCGTACCGCCGCACATGAAGGCCAGCGTACCGGCTGCTGCGGCCGCCACACCACCCGATACCGGCGTATCCATAAAATCGATACCCACCGCCGCCGCCGCTTCACCGACCTCCCGGGCAGTCGCCGCATCGATCGTGCTGGCATCAAGAATCAAGGTGTCTTTTGAGATGCTCGCGAGCAAGCCGCTTTCTCCCAAGAAGGTTGCCGCCACGTGCTTGCCCGCAGGCAACATACTGACAATCACGTCGGCATTGGCAGCCGCATCGGCAGCGGAAGCCGCAACAGTAGCCCCCTCTTCGGCAAGCGCGGCACACGCCGCTTCCACGAGGTCAAAAACGGTGAGGGAATGGCCCGCAGCGATCAGGTTTTTGGCCATAGGGCCACCCATATTGCCCAGGCCCAAAAAAGCAATTGTTGCCATGACTTACTCCGGCAGTCCGAGCGCCGGCATTGCCTCTGGCGCAGTAAAAAAAGTATCGACCACGTCGGCAGGTACCGATGCGAGGTCGGGATAGGTCCAGGCGGGGGAGCGGTCTTTATCCACCAGCAGCGCGCGAACACCTTCGGCAAACTCCGGGTGACGCATAATATTGCACCCCAGCACCAACTCGGATTCAAAGACCTCCTCAAGGCTCGCCTCGCGCGTCTGGTTAAGCTGGCGGAAGATCCAGCTCGCCGCCAACGGTGAACCGTGGGCAAACCCGTCACGCGCCTTACCGAGCCAGACATCCTCGCCGCTCCAAGCCATCACGCGTGCGCAAATCGCCGCGAGATCATCACCCGCCATCCACTCGTTGATGGTGGCGATAAGGGGCTCGACTTGCGGGTCCGGTACGGTGGTGCTCGCCACCATTTCACCGAGCATTGACGCCACTAGGTCGTGGTTCGATGCGGCACTATCAGACCACTCCTGAGTGGTGAGTAAGGCGAGTACATCTGCCTTCTGGTCGTTGCCCAGAAAGTGGGTGCCCAAACCACAGTAGAGCGCGTCGGCCGCGTTAATATGGGAAGACGTGAGGGCCAAAAAACGCCCCACCTGTCCCGGCATCCGATTGAGGAACCAGCTACCCCCCACATCGGGGAACAGTGCGATCGTGACTTCGGGCATGCCGATTCGCGTCCGTTCACTGACCACCCGATACCGGCATCCTGCCAAAATACCCAGACCGCCCCCCATGACCACGCCGTGCCCCCAACAAATCAACGGCTTGGCATAGGTGTGAAGCAGGTAATTCATGCGGTATTCGCGCGCAAAAAAGTGCTCGGCATACTCACAAGGCCCGCCAGGCGTTTCGATGCATGAATTGCGCAGCGCCTGCACATCGCCGCCCGCACAGAAGGCCTTCTCGCCCGCACCATCAATCACCACCGCAACGACGCTGTCATCTTTTGACCAAGCTTCAAGACGGTCGGTAATCACCTCCACCATCTCGCGGGTCAGAGAATTCAGCGTTTTCTCAACGTTGAGCGTGAGCTGGCCGACCAGCCGGTCTCCCGCCGGGAACTCGGCAACCAGCACGCTATCGGTCATTGATTCTTCCACGCGGGTTCGCGCTTCTCCAGAAATGCGTTGGTGCCCTCTTGTTGATCTTCGGTGGAGAACAACGCGACGAACTCGTCACGCTCGGCGACCAGCCCGTCAGCGATCGCGATATTGCGCGCCGAGTGAATCAAACGCTTACAAGCCGCCACGGATGAGGGGGATTGATTACCCACCTTGGCCGCCAGCGCGGTCGCCGCTGCCAGCGCTTCGCCCTTTGGCACCACTTCCTCGACCAAGCCCAGATTTCTGGCCTGCTCGGCACCAATACGCTCGCCACACAGAATCATGCGCTTGGCCCAGCCTTCACCGACCAATTGCGTCAAGCGTTGCGTGCCGCCGGCACAGGGCAAGAGCCCCACCCGCGCCTCGGGCAATGCCAAGGCCGCTTGCTCCTCAGCAATGCGGATATCGCAAGCCAGCGCTACTTCAAGACCGCCGCCCATGGCAAAGCCATTGATCGCTGCGATCGAGACACCTCGAAAATCCGCCAGCGTTTCGAACGCCTCACCAAAAGCCTCGCCCACGGCTCGCGCCACATCTGCATCGCCAGAGGCAAATTGATTCAGGTCCGCGCCCGCGGAGAAAAATTTCTCGCCGGCGCCGGTCAGCACTAGGGCGTACACCGCGCGATCCTCGTTGAGGGCCTCAACCACCTGCTTGAGCGCAGGCAAACTCTCGCGATCCCAGGTATTGGCTGCGGGGTTATCGATGACGACCGTGGCAATGCTGCCATCAATCGACACTTTGATTTTTTCAGACGGGCTAATGCTCATTGAATGACCTCCAGTGCGCCGTCCATCAGTACCTTACGGCCGACTATGACGCGCATGATTTCGTTGGTTCCTTCGAGAATTTGATGTACCCGGGTGTCGCGCACGTAGCGCTCCATCGGATACTCCTTGATATAGCCATACCCCCCCAATAACTGCAGCGCATCGTTGCAGACGGTGAAGCCCACATCGGTAGCAAAACGCTTGGCCATGGCGCAATAGGTGGTTGCCTGGGGATCTTTCCTGTCGAGCTTGCTGGCCGCCAGCCTAATCATCTGCCGCGCAGCAACAAGCTCAGTCAACATATCTGCCAAACGGAACTGGGTATTCTGGAAGTCTGCAATCGCCGTATCGAATTGCTTGCGATCCTTCACATAGGCAGTGGCATCGCTGATAGCGCGCTGGGCAGTTCCCACCGAGCAGGTAGCGATATTGATGCGGCCGCCATCCAGCCCTTCCATAGCGATGGCAAAACCCTGTCCTTCCTCGCCCAAGCGGTTGCTGACGGGCACCCGCACGTTATCGAAAGTAATCATGCGTGTTGGCTGCGCATTCCAGCCCATCTTGTGCTCTTTCTTACCGTATTCAATGCCCTCGGCATCAGCAGGAATCAGCAGTGCCGTGACGCCCTTGGGGCCGCTGTCGCCGGTGCGCGTCATCACCACCAGGACGTCGGTTTCACCGGCACCAGAAATAAATACCTTGCTGCCATTGACGATGTATTCGTCTCCATCCTGGCGCGCGCTGGTGCGCAAGCTGGCGGCATCAGAGCCGGCACCCGGCTCAGTCAGGCAATAGGACGCGAGTTTTTCCCCCATCACCAGGTCTGGACACCACGCGTCTATCACCGCTTGTTGGCAATACTTGCCAATCATGGCGGTCGCCATGTTGTGAATGGTCAAAAAGGCAGCGGTAGTCGTGCACCCCTTGGCCAGTTCTTCAACGATCAGGCTGGCGTCCAAACGGCCCATGCCCAGCCCCCCCGCCGCTTCCGGGGTGTACATGCCCATAAAACCTAATTCACCCGCCGCGCGCAGCGCCTCTTTGGCAAAGATGGCCTCGGCGTCCCAGCGCGCTGCGTGAGGAGCGAGCTCGTTATCTGAAAACGCACGCGCGCTGGCAATATAAGCCTGCTGCTCGTCGTTCAGTTCAAAATCCAATCTTTATTCTCCACCGCAGTTGCTGTTCACTCTTAATCTCCAGCGCGATCTCCGCTTCACCTCGGCCTTTTGCCGCTTGTGCCCTGTCTTGGTATGCGGATGCACCACATCGATACCGCGACCGCCACTGCCCAGGGCCCAGCCTCGCATTGACGCGGCCAATAAGTATAAACGGATTCGGGGTAAAGCTCAGCGTCGTCTCGCGCAGGGCAGCCACTCAAACGCCCGTAACTACAGAGTTTTACGCAATCTACTGATTGGCAAGATAGCGCCCTGCGGTTTACCCTAGCCCCCCTAAAACAGCTCCACGGGGACTAAGCGTAATGTCAGAAGTTAATAATGATGCGAGAGCGTTTATCGCTGAACTCGTTGCACGCTCGAGGGCGGCGCAAAAACAAATCGAGCACTACTCTCAGGAACAGGTTGATGCCTTGATTCGCGCCATGGTGTGGTCCGTGGCGCGCCCCGGGGTTGCCGAGGAAATTGCGCAGTCCACCGTGGAGGAGACCCAGCGGGGTAACTACGACGGTAAATTTCTCAAAATCCAGCGCAAACCCCGCGCTACCCTGCTCGACGTTATTCATGAAAAATCAGTCGGTGTGATTGAGGAATATCCAGAGCGGAATATTCGTGTGCTGGCAAAGCCACTG
>Ga0181572_10000671_pt1 | contig 24652 bp, 15 predicted proteins | sample 101ome_26_FD_133004 | JGI IMG/M metagenome (GOLD analysis project Ga0181572, IMG submission 133004) | Coastal salt marsh microbial communities from the Groves Creek Marsh, Skidaway Island, Georgia - 101408AT metaG (megahit assembly) | ecosystem: Environmental > Aquatic > Marine > Intertidal... | reverse complement strand
TTTTTCAATAAATTCGTTATCTATTAATCCCTCATAACAATCATCAATTACAATATAGAATTCATTTGCTTTTACATTGGGTAGTGTTTCTGCAATAAGTTCTAAAGTTTGTGTATTATTACCTACATATTCCATAAACAACACAATTTTATCATGATGCTTGCTAGAATCATCCATTCCTAAACTTCTAAATTTGATAATATCATCAAAATGTTGTTTGACTAGATTACCAAATATTCTAGATCCACTGTATAATAGTAAAGCAGGATATGTTTTCATTGTATTTTTTCTATCTTATGTTTGACTACTGCTTCTTGTTGCGGTTTTAACAACGGATTAGCAGGACACATTCTACATATTGAGTTTGGTTTGGTAATGTTATTTACAAATTCTACAAGTTCTTCTTCCTTAAAATCTGTACCAAGACCTTTGTATTCTAAATAAGGTTTCCAATCTTCGTCACCAAGTTGGAAAGTTTTTGTTAAATGTGTTTCTAACATACTTATAGGCGGACACTTATATAATCTATTTTTATATATGATAGGATATATATTTGCCGAACAGTTAGCATAACTAGATTGAGGATTATTATCTGTCCAAGGTTTTAAAACTCCGTCTATGTTCTGCCTATAATCATACCAACCGCCTTGCGTAGGATCAGTTGTTTCAAATTCTATATCTTTGTACTTCCACGTACTAGGTCCTATTTGATACCAATTGAAATTTTTGAATACATATTTTTTAATATTTTTATCAATTATATTTCTTATTTTTGGATCTTGATTATGATAGGTCAAACTAATTTTACAATTACCTAATTCAAGTAGTTTATCTATTAGTTTGGGACGTTTAGGAAACAGTAAACCATTGGTATATATTTCTACACATGCATGATTAAAACTTTTTCTTGCCATTTGAATGATCCTGTAAATGTATGGGTGTAATAAAGGTTCACCTCCTATCAAAGTTAAATTATCAGGATCAAGATGTTTTGACCAAAAATCCATATTACGTTCAATTTCGGATAAATTTTCAGTCCAATTATGATTATAGTCTATAAATCTGTCACAGCCAGGACAAGCGAGGTCACAGGATGTAGTTATCATCCATTCGAGATATTGTACCCAGTGACCTCTATTGCCATCACGCAAAGTAGTCTTCCCTTGTGCCTTTGCGTTTTGTATCTAGTGTGACACAGTGAAATCCTCCACTTAGTGTACGTGCTTGACGCATAGGCAATCCAATTGATTCTATACCATGTTGATCAAGTACTTTACGTAGCTCGTGTTGATTCTCGTCACAAATAACAAGTTTCTCATTTACACTCATAAAGTTAAGTCCGATGTATTTGCTACATGGAGAAACATTATTTGGTAAATTAGTACCAATGTCGTGTACTTGATCACCTGGAAAGAAAATCTTATCCCAAGATTCAAAAATTGGTGGATACCAATCTGGAGTAATTCTATCACCATTAAACAGTACTAGTCCAGGGCGTAATGGAATTACAGTTGAGTCAAAGTGTGAATAACTATAAAACTTTTCTGCTAGATGAATACGATAACCTAGTGGCTCAAGTATTGTTTTTAACCATTGTCCGCCTAGCAATGTTCCTGAATTACTTACTTGATATAACAAGTCATTACCTAAACGCACTACATTAGGTGCATCAAATACAATTTCCTTGTTAACAAGTGTGGGAATACTAAGATCTTCGAGTTGATAACTTTCATCAAGCAGTCTCGGACGTGGAGCACTAATCCATTGTGATCCGCCTTCCATTGCTTCATATAAAAAATCTCTATATGCAGTAGTTTCATATTGTCTTGCTCTCATGGCGCCAGGGCAATCTATAATTAGATTATCTAATGGCAACAATAAATCTCTTGGACAATATGTGTACCAACCTGTTGTTTTCCAATCAGGTGAGCCAAACTCTACACTGTGATCAATTGACTCAGGGCGTCTTACTTTTACACCTAAGTCAGTTAAAACTTTTGCAAAACCGTCTAAGTCTTCGTTTGCTTCATCAATAACCCACTGTGGGCTAGGACCTTCTAAGTCTTTGATATGTTCATATTTACAATCTGCAAATCCAAAAGAGTGTGTTGATTTATCAACTGTAGGAATACGTGCATGATCTGCAATACCTACAAACACTTCTTCTAATGGATCCCAATCGTTGTGACTACTTACTACTGTCATTTGTTCTCCTATTTGTTAATTTTTTGTCCTATCAAGTCGGAAACTGTGACTCTGTTTACAGTACCACCTCGATTGTTTTCTTTATATTCTTCACCACCTAAACCAAACATTATACAATCTGTTTCAGTAAGATTTAAATCTTTACAAACTTCTTTATATACATATTCATATTTTGTCCAATTATGGTCAACAGAATAATTTTCTATCAAACTATTTGCAATACTTAACGGTATTCTGTTTACCATTTCAACAGAATTGAATACATCAATGCCGTCGTCTTTGTCTTCGCGTTGTAGTCGCAAACCTACACGCAAAAATTCACAACCGTAAAATGCTTTTGAAATTGAAAATGTAATTGTTTCAACAGCTGAAAATTTTGCTAGATCTAAATTAATATTTTTTGTACAAGGAAAATATGCAAAGTCTAATAGCACAGGAATATCCATACCATAACAATTATACAATAGATTCTCCATTGGTAATTGTGTGCCAGCATCACTGAAAGGAACACTTACTATTACAGCATCATTATTATGCAGTCTGCTATCTTCTATATAAGCCCAATCAAAACCATGCTTTAAACAAGCACTGTGGTACATAAATTCGCCCTTATAGAATCTAAAGCGTCTATCCTTATGTTTTAAATAAAAGTGGTCAAATGCTTGTGCGGTACCTGCCACAATTTTTTTATTAGAAAAATCTTCTAAGCCATTTAGATTATTTAATTTACTACTATTAATCCAATTGTAGAAATTTTCTATAAATTCAGATTGTATGTTTTCGTTATAGAGATCTGTTGTTGGATCAAGAGTTTGTATAAACTCTTTTATTGTGTTATCAGGTACAGGTTTAGCGCCACGTAAATTCATTATATACTCCGGTGACCTGCATAGTGTACTTTGTGGTCATGCCCATATTTCCACTTAAATGCGGTTCATCTCTACGTATTATTATAGCATCACCGCGCTTCCAATGCAAGACACTTTTTTCATTTATTTCAAAATAATGCCCGCTTTGCCAGTCTTCTAAGAATATATTAACTCTACAACACTCATATGGATCTATATTATGCACACTTGCAAACTTAAAAAAAGTATCTTCATGATTTGGTAGTGTTTGTCCAGCTGGTTGTTTCATAATACCAACACTGTATCTGGGAAACAGTGTTTTACAAAAATCATGCACACCTTTGTCTACTTCAAAAGCTCTGTAGTACATGCTATTTTGATGATTATACCCTGCTTCTATATATTGTAAATTTTGCTTTTCAAATTCGTCTGCACGATCTAGTATAGTGACGTTGTCCTCAACCAGCCAATTATAATTTTTGTATTCGAAATCAGATAATTTTAAGTTTATTTTGTCCATGGTTTATCGTAAGGTGTCTTTTCTTTTTCATCAAACCAATACAAACTTCTGTGTGGCGGAAATTTATCATCGTGTTGTGCATTGCTTACATAATAAAATAATCTTAGATTTTTTCTACTATATCCTGCAGGAAGTTTCATTGGTTCTGGATAACCATGATATGCAAGATTATCATAACTCCATACAACTAAATTACCAAAACTTGGAACTACTCTACTTATTATACTATTACGATCAGTATCATAAAAATCTAAGTTGCCTCCCCATGATTCCTTCCAGTTTTCATTCAAATATATTATTACACTTAGTCTTCTATGAAGTCTTAATTGTTCATTCCAATTAAAATCAGTATGCACTTTTAGACTATCACCTGAAAATGCTTTTGCATAACCTGCACCTACTAAATGTGGATCCGGTATTAGATCAACTGTGTCTGTGACTTCTTGCAACCATTTCAAAAAAGTAGAACTGTGCATTGTACTTACAACTTCGTCTTGAATAGGAGTGTTATCCACGTTGTTGTATTCATACATACAACTACCTTTCCTAGTAAACTTTTTACAGTCTTTTAAAGGTATATTATCAAGTTCTTCTGCCATTTGCTTGACTACATCACCTGGTAAAAAATTAGGTATTTCTAATTTACTATATCCTGGATGACTTCTATATTGTCTTTGCAATTCAAAAGTATTTGAAAAGTTATTTTTTATTCTATCTAATATTTGTTTTTTAAGTTGCATCAGTTCTTCAACGTCACTAATTTATCTATTTCAGGCAAGTACAAGTACTCTATATCACTGTTGTACAAAGTTCTGATTGCATCATCTAAAGATTCAACTAGAGGCTCTCCACCTAAGTTAAAACTTGTGTTAAACACAATAGGTATATTAGTTTGTTTATAGAACTCTTTGATCAAATTATAATAGTTTTTGTTTTGTTTTTCAGTGACAGTTTGTATTCTGCAACTACCATCAACGTGGATTATACTAGGTATTTTTTCTTCTACACCTTCTTGACAATTGACTGCATACATCATATGCGGTGTCTCATCCATGCCACGCAGATCAAACCATTCATGAGCATGATCAAGTAGAATTGTACCAGCAAATGGTCTGAAGTATTCTCTACGCTTTACTCTGTTTACCCAATCCTTGCCATCTTCAAATGATGGGTCAAACAGCAAACTTCTATTGCCAAGTGCTCTGGGTCCTGCTTCTGCTTTGCCCTGGAATAATGCAACAATATTTTTTTCACGCAACAGTTTAACTATGTCTTTGTCTTGTGCATCTTGAATATGTGCATCGTATTTTTCTACTAGATTTTCTACATTATCATATTTAGGTTCGAAACCCAAATATAAACTATCTGCGTAATCGTATTTTTTTGTATTTCTTGTGACCACGTGATGATAAAATAGTGCTGCACCCATAGCTGTACCTGCATCTGAACTTATAGGTTCTACATAAAGTTTTATACCTTGCTCGTTGAGTTTGTCTAAATAGTAGTAATTTGCAACACAGTTCAGTCCGTATCCGCCACTGAGAACTACATTTTTATTTCCTGTCATTTCAACAGCTTTAAAAATTAATCTCAAAACTTCTTCTTGGCTGTCTTGTTGTATTCTGTATGCTAAATCTCTTCTGTTATCTAGCATTGTCACATCGTTGCCATCAGCAAAAAAGTCATCTGGTGTTTCTAATTCTGCATAGTTGTTTCCGTTTATAAGTGCACCGTTAGGATATTGTGGTATAACCATATTTCTATTGCTGGTACGCCATAACTTACCGCCATAGTCTGAGAAAAATTTTGGAATATTTGGATTTTCTTTACCATATGGTGATAGACCCATAGTCTTGCCTGCTTCAATAAAACTAAATCCACAATAATCTGTCACTGCTTCATAAGATTTTACAATACCAGCTGTATCATCTATGCACACTTCGTGTTTGCCAGGTTCGCCATACTTAGCACTGTCCATTAACATTTTGACGCCAGGTATAGGATCTCTTGCACCTTGATGCTTGTACAAAGTCACAATGTTATCTGGATATTCACATGAAAAAATACTTTCTAATTCCCATGTCATAACTTGATTGTTATTTACAGCAATAGGAATAAATGTTCCAGCACCATCTACAATAACTGCTGTAGCACTTTCAAATCCTGATCTATAAAATGCACATGCTGCATGTAGTTTGTGATGCACTGAGCTTAAATCTATCACTTGTGGATGCTCATCATGATCATGAACATGTTGATCAATCAATCCTAGTTTACGTGCTAGGCCAGTATACATATTATCATATGTAAAGTCAATTCGTCCTGCATCATCAACTGGAGTTGTGTGTGCAATAACAAGATAGTCTAACTTGTCTGTGTAATCTAAAATTTTTGTCATAGCAGCCAATGGACCGCCATCGTATTTTCTTCTACTTAGTCTTTCTTCTTCTATACTAAAAACTACTTCACCATCTTTGAGCAAACATACTCCACCGTTGTGACCTCTAGTTATACCTGCTATCCACAAACTCATATTAACCTCCTTGGTGTCCGCATGCTGTTTGCTGTGGCGGTGTAAATTGTGCTACTTTACCACTAAACTTTGTTGTTTTACCTAAACGTTTTTTTACTTTTTCAAGTATTAATTTTTTTGTTTCTTCTGTTAATTCCATAACTTCGTCATTTAATCTATCTTGTAATTCTTCACCTGATATTCTAATAGGACTGTAAGTTCTTTTTCCTTCTCCGACATCAATAATATCAAAATCTTTATCTTCAGGATAAGATATATTAATTGGAAATGTTGAACCTATAACTGCTGTTGCAGTTGTTCCTACAGCTTTTGCCATATGCTGACCTACACTATCACATCCAACAAAATGATCAGCTATTTCTATTATTGCACTCCAAATTCTAATATTAGGTATCTGTGGCACTGCAACTGGATGTTTAACTTGTTCACCTTCTTTGTGAAATCCCACAGGAAATTCACTCATTACAATTACTGCATATTCTTTTTTTAATTCATTAACTAATTCTATTGTATCATTTAAAGTAAGACTACGTGATGTACCGTCAATAACAAAATCTGGTCTATTTTCTGCTGTTCTACCAAACGGCTGTACAACTACTATTTTGTCGAAACCAGTGGCATTTTTTACTTCTTGTATAACTTGATGTGCTTCAACTATTTCGTGTTTGTTGTGATAAATTTTTGGAAATGATACTTCTCTTAAACCTTTGTCACTGATTGCAATATCAAATGCTTGTGCTAGGCTTGCTTGTTGATTATAATATTCCCATACTCTGTAAGGCTCTGGTGCTACACAGTTTCTATTTTTAATAAATTGTTCAAAAAGATCTTTGTGCCATACATCATATGCACGTTTATGCAGAGTAGGATGTCCTTTATAAAAATCCATTCCTCCTTCACACACAATGATAAAATCATCCTGCGGATTTTCTTTTTCATATAATTCAAATGCAGGAATAGAACATAATGTTCTACCAGCGCCACCGTTCATAAAAAATGCTGTTGATCTTTCCAAATTTATCTCCTAATATGCTTTAAGTATAACACCTAAAACATTAATATGCAAGATATTTATTGGTTGTTTTTTTGGTTAGAAGCAGTACTGGCTTACATATCTTCTTCGTGAGAGTTATCTAACCAAATTTCAGACATAGCTGCTTGTTCATCTATCTCTGCATCAGTTGGATCTGGCTCTCTTGGAAGCATTTGTCCTGCAAAAAATGGTGGAAAGTCTGCTAGTGCAGTTGGTGCTTCACGTAGCAATCTTTTGTATTCTTCCCATTCAGCAACAATTTCAGCAGGCATAGTTTGATCGACTCTGCCGTCTGTATGTGCTAGTTCTTTGTCTCTAATTATTCTAAAGTGATCCCATGTCACTTTAGATATATCAATACCTTCAACAGTACTCCACGTTCTTACTGGAAGAATAAATTCTTCTTTTTCAAAGTCCCATTTGACATTAAATTCATCGTAAATATCTCTAGGATGAAATTCTGCAGGTACTTCAATGTCTTGATAACCAGGAGGTGCTTTATAAAGAGTTTTCCAGCCTCTATTCTGCATGAATTCTCTATCATCTTCACGGCCTACATCATTGCAAATTTCACACACCAGTGGGTAATCTCTAGCACTAATAGTCATGCGCATAATATCTTCACCAACAGGTCTTTCTAGTTCTTCAGGTGTGACTAGACACCAGCCTCTTTCTTCGCCGGTTTCTCTGTCAATCTCAATAGTTATGTATTCAGGACCCCTATAAGTGTATGTTCCTGTTTTACCTTCAGAAAAATCATCAGTGTACCATTCATTTGGAACTGCATATGTAAATTCTATTTCTATGTTGGCCATATTTTTTTGTCTCCTAAGTATTTATCATTAACTGAACGTAATTTTAACTATTCCAGAGCCGCCCATGCCCATTCCACCTGCACAGCAAATCTGTGCATCTGAATCATAACAAGCACTAACTCCGCTTTGTCCTCCGCCACTTGGCCAGTTCACATAACATCCGCACATACAAGTAGTATCTCCAGGTCCTGCTCCGTGTTGTCCTCCCCAGAACGGTGCCTGTCCTGTGTAAACTGTTTTGTGCATACAGTGATGATATCCTTGACCAAATCTACCACCTACTGACCCCATTATACCAAAGTCTGCTCCATATATACCACAAATACCGCAGTTTGCACACTGAGCACTGTTAGTTGTTGGTCCCCAAGCATCACCATTACACATCCAGCCTGGACATCCTCCGTGTGTACAGAAATTACTTAAATTATATCCGTTTACATATGAACGACAGCCCATTCCGCCTGTGCAGTTGTGTCTTTTTTCACAACGATAACTTCCGCCAGCACAAACTGTGTATGTACATCCCGGTGTTGTTGACACAGTTTTAATTGCATAGTTGCCGCCTGCACCACCAATTGAGTGTGTACAACAACCACAACAAGTATTTCCAGTACCGCCACCGCCACCTGACCATATCTCAAAAGTCACTTTTGATGTGTTTGCAGGTACAGTCCATTGGCAACACTGACCACATGCTTGACAACAACAATCGCCATTATTAGCGCATGCTCCACATGCCTGTGCTCTATTACTTTTTACCCATAATACTCCGTAATTGTTTCCTGCACCAAATTGTAAAGATGCATCACTGAAAACATTGTTAGGTATTTGATCTGCATTTAATTTTTTATAACTGTCGTATGTTGCCATAATTATTCCTAACTAAACGTCACCCTTACTATTCCACTACCGCCTTGAGTACCGCCTGCACAACATTTTGCAGCATCACCGCAGTATGTTGAAGATCCGCTTGCGCCGCCGCCGGCAGGCCAATTTAAATAACAGCCACAGGAACACCAATATTCATTGGTCATGTTTGAATGATATTTTCCTATATACGGTGCGGCACCGCCTCTTTGATAGTCTGCACCTTGACACTTACAGCCAGAGTGTGCTAGTTTAAATCCTGTAGATCCCATTGCACCAAAATCTGCACCATATACACCGCAAATATTACAGTTGGCGCATGTCTGCATAAAAGCATAACCGTTGTCGTCACCATTACACATGTGTCCGCCACAGCCACCTACTACACAGAAGTTTGATAAATTATATCCGTTTACATAACTCTTACAGCCTTGTCCTCCTGTACAGTTGTGTCGCTTATTACATCTATATGTGCCACCTGCACAAATTGTATATTGACAACCAGGACATGTGCTTACTGTTTTAACAGCATATCCTCCGCCAGCGCCTCCAACTGAATAAGAACAACAGTTTGAACAGGTCATTCCTGCTCCACCACCGCCACCTGACCAAATTTCAAATTGAACTTTAGATACGTAATTAGGCACTGTCCATTGACAACAAAAACCACATGCTTGACAACAGCAACCGCCATTGTTAGCACATTCACCACACGCTTGGGCTCTATTGCTTTTTACCCAAAAACTGCAAAACTTATTTCCAACACCTGCTTGCAACATATCTGATGTAATACCATTGTCGGGTAATTGTGCTTCTGTAATTTTTTTATAACTTCCGTATGTTGCCATTATTTTTTCCTACGCAAAGGTCACCTTAACAATTCCAGATCCGCCTTGTCCTTGTCCTCTTGCACAACACATAGCTGGATCACCACAGTAGTTTGATTCTCCTGAAGAACCTCCACCACTTGGCCAATTTATATAACAACCACAAGCACACCATGCTTGGGTCACAACTGTTGTAAACATTTTACCAATCATTGCTCCTGAACCTGTCCAACTGGTTCTACCATGACAATAACACATTGAAGATCCTGTCATATTTCCTACAGTTCCTAAGAAACCAAAGTCAGCACCATAAACACCACAGATATTACAGTTAGCACAGTTTTTCTGCTGACGTTGTCCCCATTCATCACCTTCAACACAAGCTAATCCGCCACAGCCACCTACTACACAGAAGTTTGATAAATTATATCCGTTTACATAACTCTTACAGCCTTGTCCTGCTGAACAAGTGTGAGCTGCATTACAACGCCAAGATCCGCCAGCACAAATAGTATATGTACATCCTGGAGTGGTTTCTACAGTTTTTTGTGCGTATCCACCGCCGGCTCCTCCTGTTGCACGATAAAAACAATCGCAACAAGTGTTTCCAGGTCCACCGCCACCACCTGACCAAATTTCAAATTGTACTGTTGAAACATTTGATGGAACAGTCCACTGACAACATCTACCACACGCTTGGCAACAGCAACCACCGTTATTTGAACAGTGTTGACATTGCATTGCTCTAGCGGAAAACACATAAAACACACCACGATTCATTCCAGCACCTGTTTGTAATTTAGTGTCTGAAACAATTCCGTCTTGTACTTGTTCTTGTACGATTTTTTTGTAGCTCGAATACGTGGCCATGTATTTTGGTTCCTTTTAAATTGTAAAGATACGCCAACCGTATGTGTTGTTGTAGAATACTAATTCAAAAGCTGCACCTTCTGTACTTACAGTTAGGTTAGCTGCATCACCTTGTATTAGTTTTCCGTTTCTTCCAACAGTTAGGTTAGACGTGTCAAAAACTTTTGCACAATCAAAAAATCTAATTCTATCACCTTTGGCAGGATCACTTGGTAGAGTGATTGTAAATCCTCCTGCTGTACAGAAATTATTTTCAAATGCATTTGTTGTTCTGCTTCCACTTACATCAACATCTCTAAATCCCATAACTACCCAGCTTGTGCCATTGTAAACTTCTGGTAGTCCGTATGTTGTGTTAAATCGCATCCAACCTGCAGATGGAGATCCAGGTCTTTGTGCTGTGGTGCCTCTTGGCATTTGAATATATCCAGATGTTGTACCAGTTGTAGAAAATCCTCCAGATGCTGTAGTAATATCACCTCCTGCAGCAGTTAAGTCACCTCCAAAATAACCATCATTTGCAACTCCAATACCGCCAGCAATTTGTGCTGCACCAGTAGTTGTGCTTGTTGCGTTAGTTGTGTCATTTACTTTGAAAGTTGCACTACTATCAATAATAACATCACCAGTACCATTTGGATTTAGAGTAATATCTTCATTAGTGACTAGTGACGATACTGTGTTATCAATACTTACTAGCCTTGCTAATAAAGGTCTTCCAACTGTTCCTGTGTTAATCCTTCTCATTTTCTTTTCCTTAAGCCGTGCTAGTTTCTATGCCGTAAACTACACACGATACATCTGTACTATTTGCGTAAACTACAACATTTTTTGTTGCGTCAATAACTACGCCGCCTCTTTCAATACTACCATTACCTAGTAATTCAGTGTCATACTCAATATACTCAGCATTTGTAGGAGTACCTGTAGCAGCAAGTGCTACTCTGATATTCCTTGACGATGAGTTTCTGTTTGTGATACTAATTGTCACTACAGAAAACGTATCTGCCGGCACTGTGTAAACGGTAGTGTTTGTAGTTGCACCTAGTGCTGATGTTCCTAGTATTCCGTTTGCCATATTGTTTTCTCCATCCTTTTTTATCTTAACATATAGTTAAACGCTAATGGTATTCCTAGCACCGACTTAGTGAAGTTTACATTAGCTTTTATATTTATCGTTGAGCCTGTGAGTGTTGTAATTTGTTGTCCACCTATAAAAATATCACCTGATGTCACACTGTTAACAACCAATGATGCACCACCACCACCAATTTGAGCCTCGATATAGCTCTTGATAGCACGTTGAGTCGGTACAACACTATCTGAATTTGCAGTAAAGAACGGATCTGTACTAAATTCGTTAATACTTGCAGAGTTTCCTCCCAGTGTCACCTCACCTAGTGATAGTTCTTGTAATCCCGCAATATTAAATGCTTCAGCATTCAATGTTGCAACACCAGTTGCCTGTTCAATTTGGAACAAGTCACCAACTCTAAAGTTTCCGTCTTGGTCAGTTGATGTAAAGAACACTCTACCGCCGTTAAAGTCACTAGTTTCTTTAGTTTGGTTTGGATCGTTTATAGGATCTCCATATACTGCATTTGGATAATTTGTATCATCAAAATTTCCTGTACCAATGTCTAGGAAATCATGTCCTGTCAAACGTACCTGACTAAATCTAATACGCATTGTGACTGGATCTCCGTCTGCAGGTGAATCTTCAATCTCCATTTGCGGTGATACTTGTAAAAATCCAACTTTTGAACCATCTATAGTTCCTACAAGTGAAACAGTGTTAACTAGTTTAAACACCTGTCCTGGCAAACTGTCAAATACAACGTTTGAACCATTTACAGGAGTTGCACTTAACTGTCTTACAGCAATAAATTGTCCGCTTTGGAAGAAGTTAGCAACACCGTTGCTCTTGTCTTTGTTTATTTCTGCACTTGAAGTAATAAAGTTTGTGCCTCTTGCAACAAATGTTGGTTGTGATAACACACCATCACCGAGTCTTACAGTATATAGTGCATCATTAATATTGTTTGGATCAGTGACTGTACAATCAGGAGCAGTTGAACCATATGCACTACCTGGTTGTAGTATTCTTACTTCAAACAACTGCTGATTAGCAATGCCTGCTCTACCTTTAGCAATACTTCCTATTACAAAGTTTCCTAGTGCTGTAGTTGTGCTTGCATTAATTGCAACAAACTTAGGTGATTTATCTGGATTACCAAATGCTATAGCATTTAAACCACCTGTGTAAGATGCAGCTCCAATTGAGTATTCTGGTGGCCAATAAACACCATCATATGAATAATAAAGTTTTGTTGGATCATCTGTTGTGACAACAAATGCACCTTGTCCGTATGCAATCTGTTGTGGATTGTCGCTTGCACTGTTGATTGCTGTAGCTGTCCAAGTCACACCGTCTCGACTGTATGCTCCATTCACACTATTTGTAGCAACAGCTACAAACATGTTATTACCAAACGCTACATCGTTCCAATTAGAAGTTGCAGGTAATGCTGTTAATTCTTGTGTCCAAGTTGCACCACCGTTATCTGAATATGCAATTTCTTGACTTCCTTCTTTGATTGCTACAAATCTTTTTCTACCAAAAACAAGTTTTGTAAATCCTGTGCTAGGTAATGCTGCACTCACTGTAGTCCAGCCTGCTCCGCCATCAGTTGAATACTTAATATCTGTGCTGTTGTCGGATATAATAACAAATCTGTTGTCGGCTAGACCGATATTACCAAACGCTATACTTGCTTTTGCTGTCACTGCTAAATTAGGCTGACTTGCTGGAACTGTCCAAGTTTCTCCATCTGCAGATGTGTTTACAACAGTGTTTCCACCTGTGACACCTAATGCTATTATTGAACTAGGTTTTATAGTAGATGAGCCGTCATCTATAAATCCATTTGCTTGATCTAACCAAGTAAATCCGTTATTTAATGTTATGCTTGTCCATGTCTGTCCATCAACAGATTTAGCACCAGTTGTACCTGAATCAGGCAACGCAATAAAATAACCTTTTTGTCCATAGCCGTCAAAATCAAAATCTGTAATTGCTCCTGTTGCAGAATTAATTGCAGTAATTGTTATTGTAATATCATTTGTAGTTGATGCACCATCTAAACTAGTTCCTGGAACTGTGACTGTGTCTAATCTAACGTATTGCTCACCGCCTGAGTTAAGTGTGACATAGTACTTGCTTCCATTTCTTATAACATCAAATGTTGCTCCATTACCGTCACTCTGTGTAGTTGTTGCAATGTTTGTATAAGTTTCAGTTGTTGGAAAATAAGCAACACTTGGCCAAACGTCACTTGATATAGTATGCGTAGTATCACTTTGTGTAGGAGCAGTAAAGCTCGCTGATGGTTCTATCAAGTATATTGAAGTTGAATTTGGTGATACAACTGTAGTACCTGCAACAACATGATCCCAACCATCTACTAGTAAAGTAGCAACACCGGTTCCTGAACCTGCACCAGTTGCTGTAAATATTGTTCCTGGGTTATTATTAGCAGAACCTATACCTTCAAAATTTGTTGATCCTGTTGAATCAATTCTATATTTTTGTCCTATTACAAAACTTCCTGCTGATACAGGATGTCTTTCTTTTAGAACAGTTGCAATTTTTGTACCACTGTTATAAGTTTCAATTATACCAAATTGTCCTGTACCTGTACCACCTGTAATATAAAGTTTCATTCCAGGATATGCTGTTGACAAATTACCGTCTGTAGCTGCAAGTGTCAAACTAGATGGACTTGATAAGTTTCCTGTCTGTGCAGTATTAGTGACATTAAGATATCCACTACCTCCTGCTGTAGCATCAGGATTTCCTGCTGAGTCATCAACTTCTATAATTCTTACTCTAAATACACCTTGATCTCTAAATTCATCTGCTACTACATCTTCGCCGTCACCTGCACCAAAGAAATTAAGTGCTGCTTCAGTATATTCATTACCAGCATGTGAGTATTCAACTGTTAATATTTCATCTGCACCATCTGTTAGAACATTACTAATTGTTGCAACATATTGCTGTGCATTGTCAACAATCGCTGTGACTGGAGTCTCATCTGGATCAACACCATCTGCTACTGACCCAAATGCACCATATGAGTTGTTTCCGTTGGTTGCTCTAGCTCTACCACCAGTTTGACATAGATAGCCAATATGAGAGTAGTACGTGAACACCGAAACCATTTCAGCTCTACCATTGTTAAGTAGCCAAGCACCAATACCGTCACTGATAACCTGTGTAAAGTCGTTTGATACTATAGAATCATTTCCACCATTATGTAATGCACCATCAATTTTTTGTCCTGTCGCTGCATAGCCAAATGTAGTATTGTTTTGTACATATGGTGAACGAGCTGTAATCCAAACTCTTTGATCATCTGGACCCCAACCTGGATCTAGTGAGCAGTAAGCACCAGCAGTAGGTAAACTATAACCTGCTGCATTTGGCGCATTTAAATCACCTTGTAAACCTTCCATAGTTTGTAATCTTATTCCTGTACCGTTTCTTAGATAGTACATGTCTTCTTCTTGTGATCCTATTACACTATTAACATAGTATCTTGCTGCAAGTCTTGACTTGTAAATAGCAGGTAAGTAGACTTTAACATCAAAACCAAAACTATTATAAGTTCTAAATTGTTCTTGCGGCCAAGTAAGATCCCATTTAATTGCATCTATATATTCTCTAACATCTCTTCTGCAGAGTGTTGCATTGTATTCATATGCTTTTTCAACAGTATATCCTTCACCATAATCAAAAATGTCATTTACAGCGCCGTATGCTGTTGTTGAGACAGTAAATTCTGTATCACTTACAATTTCTTTCACATAGTAAGTAGTAGCATTCAAACCTACTGCGGCTAAACTTGTACTATCGTCTAATTCAGTAAATTTAATTGGCATACCACATGACAACCATTCTGTTGAAGATATAGAAATTCTATCATTAGATGGTGTTGTTCCTGTGACTGTATCTTTGAAATAGTTATCAACATGTGCAATAACTTCTTCTACAATAAATTCTTTGTTTAGTTCGAGTTGTCTAGTAGCATTATAAACATCTGTATCTGGTGATTGCTCTATTCCACCTTCTGCCGCGCCTGACCAAATTGCTTCATTTACCCATTCCCAAGTAGTATTGAGCCCTGTAATAGCTTCTGGTACGCTGTTTACATTCAACAGTGCTTGTTGTAATGCATATTCATTCGCAGCTATAGTAGCATCTTTTTGATAGCCTGTGACTTTTTCGCTTGGCTTTCTCAGATAACTTAATCCTGCAACAATACTTGCAAAATTAGTTCCAAGTTGCCAATCGTACACTGCCGCATTTACAATATATCCTAAATCTCTTGTACATTTTGCATGATTGTAATCAAAACCGCTGTATGTTGTTGTAATAAATTGTATTGTACTCTTAATAACATCTTCTTGATCACTAACAATATCGCTAAATGCAGTTTCATATTCTGCATCTGCCCAAGTAATACTTGGATATGTAATTGTTGCTTGATAAGTTGAAAGAGTTGTTGTATCATCAATTACATTACTTATTGCCTCAACATTACCTTGTATTTCATTACCTTCAGTAGCAGTAGCCGCTGTACCTAAAGTAGTTTGAAGAACTGTGTTTCCAGTTTGTGGAGTCACTGCAACTTCTCTTACTATTTGATTCATTATACTTGCTAAATGGTCATATGCCGCTGCTGTTTCAGTTTTTTGGTCTGGATCACCAACTTGGTTTACTCCATCAACAAAATATGATTCTGCTATTTGTACTGACGCACTATTACCACCGTAAAGAATATCATAAGCCTGAGAATTTACAATGTGTTCAACATCTCTTCTACATTTACTTTCAATATAATTTAAACTTGGGTAATTTGCTGCAATAAATCTTATTACATCTTCTTGCATAAAGTCAATATTTGCTAATAGATTATCTTTAGCATCTACTCTATTTTGATCTACACCTGTTGGCGATGGAAGCGATAATGCCGCAACAGTTCCGTCTCCAGGTACAGATACACCTAGTGTTCCGTTTTGAATTATGTTTACAAGTTCATTAAATGACGTGTCAATACGACTAGATGAATTACTAGAACCAACTTCTGAAGAACCATCTGTAGTGACAGTAATTTTTAATTCGTCACGTGCATTTCTAATAGCACCTACAGTTTGTACTCTTTGATTATTTAAATTATACGCATTATTAGGACGTTGGTATGCAAGTCCTTGGAAAATACCGTTGTAATTTGTTCCAAGTGCTACATCATATTTAACGTTGCTTATAATTTTTCCTAAGTCTCTTCTACACTTCGCAGAATTGTACTTGAATGATCCAAAATGTCCGTTTATAAAGTTAATGGTGTTTTCTTGTATAGTTGGCAATTCTGCTCTTAATGCACGTTCAGCAGCTTTTAAAGGTTCTGCTGCATTGGACGTATCTGGATATGTTATTGCAACAACGCCTGAACCATTTGTTATAATAGATATTATATTATCCATTAATTGTCCAATTTTAGTCTGTGCAGCAACACTTCCCAACACAGGACCATCAACTTGAGACACTGTACTGTTTAATGCAGGACTTACAGCAACATTTCTACTGATGCTTTGCATTATTGATTTTAAATATCCGTATGCATTTAAAGTTGCAGTTTTTTCACTTGCTGCAATTTGAAAATTAGTTCCTTCGTAATATGCTTCTCCCGCTTTTACACTTTGCCAGTTTCCGCCATATGTTAAATCATATCTAATTGCGTCTATGATAAATCCAACATCTTGTTTACATTTTGTTCTGCTGTATTTTAAAGAGCTATAGTTCGTACCGATATAAGAAATTATTTCTTCTTGAATAAATTTTTTGTTAAGGAAAACATTTTCTCTTGCATTTCCGTAGCCACTGTCTGGTAATCCTGACAATACTGGCATGTCATAAGGTCTTGGTAAATCTGCACCTAATTTATTTCCTAAACCTGTATCAATTCTTTTTCTTATGTTTCTAGCAAGTTTCTTTGTCGCAGGTCCTGCATTAGGAGCTTCAACATATGGCCAGCTTTGTATTTGTGTTTCACTATTACCACTCGTTGCTGTGACTGTTGATCCTTCTACAACATCTTCTATTATGTCTTCTATTCTTTTCAAACCTTGATAACTATATTTGAAATCGCCTGCTGGTGTTAAAGTAGCATTTGTAGATTTTCTAGGTTGTACGTTTGTAGATCTTAGTTCATCTCCAATTATACAGCATTCTGCAGGAACAATTATTGGAAGCACTTCGTAATATTTTCCTGTACTTACTTTTATAAGCGTATTTCTAATTAATCTGTCAGGTACGTTTGTTGAATTACCTGCTGTAATAGCATCGGTAATTATGCCGCTCAAAGTTGTAATTGTTTCAAATATTGTTGCCATTAGTAGCCTCCTCCGCCACCGCCGCCACCGCCGCCGGAACCACTAGATACAGATGTACCTCCATAGGTTGCTGTGACTGTGCTTTCATATTCAACCACTGATTGATCTCCTAATCCTGATTCAAAATATTGTGCAACTATTGCGGTTGAATTATCACCATTTGTTGTTTGATAATTTACAGCTGGTGCTTCTTGTTTTAAAACTTTTTCTATTAGGGAAAGTCCATATGCAATACTTGCATTTGTTTGCTCTTTTTGATCTAGTACGTAAAAACTACCAGGTTCATTAACATACTTTAACGCTGCTTCTCTTGATTTTACGTTGCCGCCGTGACCTAAGTCCCAAATAAACGCATCAATAATTAATCCCATATCTCTTTCACATTTATAACTATCATATTTAAACTGATACCAAATACTTGTTGCATCTGGAGCAGTGTTAGTGTAATATTCGATTTGATAATCTGTCCATTCAACTATTTCTCTTTGAATAAATCTTCTGTTCAGTTCAAGTAATCTTCTTGCACTTGCGGCCTTAGTACCTAGTTCAACTTGTTGCGCTGCATATCTAATAGATCTAAAAGGTCTATCTATACTTTTGCCGTATGCTGGAGCTGGTGCATCTACACCATTTTCTGCAACATAGTATACATCATCTGCAGAACTTAAACTTACCCATTCAGGTAATCCACCTGTACCAACTTGTAGTACTTGTCCGTCGCCACCGATTGGTAGTCTTGTTGGACCTGCGCCACCGTAATAAACTAAATCACCTTTGGTTGTTAAAACACTTACTTCACTTCCTATAGCAATTAAGTTCCAGTATGTACCAGTTGTATCTAGATCTGGTCTTGAATTTTCTGCTCCGCCGTCAACTAATCTATCTGTAGAAAAGTCATCGCCTTCTGAATAGTGTGTTTGTATACAAACATAAGAGTTATCACCATAGCGTACAATATCGCCTTTGAAGTATTCCTGATCATCTAACCATTCACCTCTCCAATCAATACCTGATGAAAACTGTACCCAATAAGTAGCATTAGGTGGTCTTTGATTAGTATGTCCTAGTATACATCTATAACTGTATCCACCAAGTGTGACTAGATCACCTACTTGGTATTCAAAATTAGTTGAGTCTTCTCCCCAACTGCCTTGAAATCTTAGTCCTTCTGAAAATAAATCCCAATCATCTGGATATGTTGGTGGAATCTTTCCTGTGTTTGATGTTTTTGCAACGTATTGATTACCACCATATCTAACTACATCACCAGGTTGATAAGGTCCAAATGCTCCCCATTCAGCTTCGTATTGAAAACCGTCTACAAATTTTTGCCAATTAGCACTGTCACTTGCAAACGTTCCTGATGTGTGATATACAACTGCAATCCATAAATTTGCGCCAAATCTAACAACATCATTTACTTTGTATCTTGTGCTAGTTGACCAATCACCTTTGTAATCAAATCCTTGATTAAAAATTTGCCACTTTGCAAGATCAGCTTCTAGGCCTGCTGACTCTGTTGCGGCACTTATGTGATTTGTTATACAAACATATGAACTTCCACCGTATTTTACAAGATCGTTTGCCTTGTAATCAAAACTAGTTGCCCAGTTTCCTTTCCAGTCTAATCCTTCTGCATAAACTTGCCAATATGGTAAGTCTGCTTCTAATCCTGTAGTAGAGTCAGTTGCTGATACATGATAAGTTGTTGCAATATATAATCTACCACCGTATCTTACAATATCATCAGGATTGTAAGTTTCTTGTGGTTGCCAATCACCCTTCCAAGTTTGTCCGTCACTAACTAGGTTCCAAATAGCAGGTGTTTTGTTTAAGTCTGTAAAGAAATTAGTTGCATCACTAGTGTGACCTGTGGTACAAATATAGATTTTACCGCCATAAGCAACAACATCGTCTTGATAATAGACAGTGCTTTGAGCCCAATCATTTTTCCATACAAATCTAATTCTACCTAGTTTAAATTCAGCCATTTATCTGCTCCATATTGTATTTATGCTACTGCAAGTTTTCTACAAAATCTCTTAGGAGCATTTGTTGTGAAACAATAGTTCCTTGGACACTTGTAGGATTATTAAGTGCATCCTTTCCATCAAAATTTACAGGTACATTAAATTTCAAGTAAAAACCTGTAGTCATTTCTATTATATTTTCTGTTGTACCAAAGCTAACCTGACCAGCAATAATATTGTTTGCTTCTAGATCAGAACCACCAACTGACAGAGCAGATGCAAGGAATGTTGCGATAGCTCGTTGTGTCGGAATAATGTTATTTGAATCAGCACTAAAAGTTGGATCTGTTGAGAATTCATTTACAACAGTACCAGATCCACCTAATCTAACACCACCTAGTGCTAGTTCACTTAGACCGTCTAAGTCAAAAAATTCAGCACTAATTGTGACAACACCAGTTGCCTGTTGTACACTAAACAATTCTCCTGCTCTAAAGTTTCCATCTTGGTCTGTGCTTACATAGAAAACTCTACCACCGTTGCTTTCAAAAACTTCATTTTCTGGTGCAGCAGTAAAGAAAGCACCTCCCGCATAAATGTCAGGGTAGTTTGTTTCCTCAAAATTTCCTGTACCAATGTCTAAGAAATCGTGTCCTGTAATTCTACATTGACTGTATCTTTCATTCAATGTGACTACAGTGTTGTGTGCTAAATTATATTCATTTTTTAAACTTGGTGATATTGTGAATCTCGCTATTCTAGTTCCATTACCAGATCCATCATCGCCTAAATCTTCAAATCCTACACCCGTAAATAATTTTAAGTCTGTAGGATCAATAGTTTCTTCATCTAGTATAGATGCAAATCTAACCTGTACACCTGGTCCAGGAAGTGTTGGATCTAATCCTGTTAGTACTACAGTATTGCCTTCAGGTATAATTTCTGCAAAACCGTCACCAAATATTGAAATTGTACTTGTGCTTGTTCTATATCCTGCACCTCTGTTTATAAAGTCAGGTTGTGCAAGCACTGCATTTTTATAAGTTGGTGCTAGTTCTACTTCTGTTGTCACTGTTCCTGGATCGGTCACTGTCACTACTGGCGGAATATCTGTACTGTATCCACTGCCAGGATCTAGAATTTTAACTTCTGTGAAACTTCCGGCAAATATATTCGCTCTTACAAATGCTGGTTTACCTGTTTTAATTTGTGCAACTCCGTCACTTGCATCATTGTCTGCAAGTGCTATCCAAGTTCCAACATTTTCTGGATTTCCAAAAGCTATAGTTTTCCAGTATTTTTCGTTTTCTAATGTTCTTGAAGTCCAGTTGATTCCATCTTCAGTTGTGGCTACTAATGAAGTCGGTCCTTCAGTTTCTCCAATGTCATTACCAAATTCTGCGCCACCTGTATCTCCTACTGCAAAGAATATGCCTTGACCATACTTGATATCTTTCCAAGACATTGCAGTCGATCCATCTAGTGAAGGTGCATTAGTACCAAGACTCCAAGTTGCTCCTCTGTCAATACTGTATGCAACTGTTCCGTCTGTTGCTAGTGCAACAAATCTACCATTTCCGTATTCTAGTCCTACCCAATCATATGCCCATGGAAGTCTTTCGTTAAATCTAAACCATGTGACACCGTCACTGGAATATGCTACATCTCTAGTTAAAGATCCTGTAATAGCTATAAATCTTCCACCACCATATGCTATTGCTTTCCATTGATCTCCGGTACTGTCATCACCAACTGGTAAGTTTGTACTTGACCAAACTAACCCTGTTGTAGAATAAGCCGCTGTTTGAGAATTTTCTGCAATAGCAACAAAAGTACCATTACCGTAAGCAATATCTATCCAATCTTGCGAAGCAGGTAATGCTCTTGTGCTCCATTCTGCACCATCATAACTAAATCCCACCTGATTTGTATCTTTTGCTAGTGCAACAAATCTATCAGCTGCGCCTATTAATCTAGTGTATTCTCCAACAAAACTTAAATTACTTTCTGTCCAAGTTTCTCCAGCATTTTCACTAACTTGAGCAAAGTTAGGATCTCCAAGAGCTACAAATGCACCGTCTTTGGCTGTGCCTGAGAAAGTATAGTTCACAATACTATTTGTACTGTCGTCTGATACCTCTGTAATAGTTATTGTAATATCATTAGCTGGTGTTGCTCCGCCTACTAGATTGCCTGCTATAGTTCTTATGTCACCAACAGCATATCCTGCACCAGCATTTGCTGTGCCTAATTGATAGCGGTTTCCTCTTTTTGTGACATTGAATCTTGCTGCTAGAGGATCAACTTCGATTGTAATTCCACCTCCAACTGCTATTGGAATATTTGTAAAGAATTTTGTTGTGCTGCCGTATTGACAGTCGTACCATGTTCTTGCAGATGCAGGACTATAACTAGTTTCTCTAAATCCAGGACTGTTAACAGTTAGTCTTGGTTCAATTCTATATGTAGTCGTACTATCTAAGTCAGTTTCGATTGTAGTGCCTGGTATTATATGATCCCAACCTAGTGTATTGTCGCTTTCTTTTCGTACAAAAGTTTCTTTTGTTTCAACATCACACTGTGAAATATATCCATATTGTCCAACACCTGTACCAGCAATAATAAACAATCTTAATCCTAGCACTTCATCTTCTTCATCAATGCTTTCGTTAGTGTTTAGAATAATTTTACCTGTAGAACCAGATCCTAGTGTTGTTTGTCCTGTACTACCTTTTAGAGTATAACCCGATCCACCTTCTTGTCCTGACCCTTGTGTATTAACAAGTCTGACATTGTTAAGTCCTCCATCTCTAAAGTCAGAAAATATAACTTCTGCTTCTTCACCTGCACCAACAATATCTGCATTTGCTGATGTGTATTGCTCACCACAGTGATTGTATTCGAATATAAAAATACTATCCGAAGCACCGCCTGCAATAGCTTGGCTTACTACTGCTTCATTTTGTCTATTGTCTACAGCTACAGTTTGTGGTGTTTCAGTTTCGTCTCTACCGTCTGCAATTGATCCGTATTTTCCATATGAATTATTTCCGTTTGTTGCACGTATTACTCCGCCGTTTTCTGCTAGATATCCAATAGCACAGTAATATGTGAACACGGATACAAGTTCTGCTCTAGCGTTGTTAACAATCCAAGCACCTATACCGTCACTTAATACTTGAGTGAAATCGTTTGATACCATAGATCTATTACCGCCATTGTGTAAAGATCCGTCAATTTTTTTACCTACGCATCCTTGGCCAATATTTGTGACACCTTGTATGTAAGGTGATCTATTGTTGATCCAAGTTCTTTCATCAGCTGGTCCCCATCCTGGATCCAGTGCTACACATGCACCACCGGTTGGTTTTTGATAAATTGTAAATACGCCTGGAGGATTAAGTGTACCAACAAGACCATTTGTTGTTAGATTTCTTATTCCAGTAGTATCTCTTACCCAAAATAAATCAGAATTTTGACTACCAATTACACTGTTTGCGTAGTATTTTGCTTGATTTATAGTTAAATAATTTCCGTCATATAGTAAATCTCTTTGGAAACCTCTTATAGCATTCAATACATCGTTTCGTACTTTTGTTTTGTCAAATTCTATATCAGGATAAACAGCTGCAAGATAAAAATAACAATCCTCAGCAATAAAATCTTTATTTTCTTTTAGTATGTTAGACGCTGTCTTCCTTGCAGTGTTAGAATTAATTGTATTGGTTCCTGATACTACAGGATTTGTGTCACCGCTTGCTGTGTTAAACAATATGTAATTTAAATAATCAGATTGTAATGATACAAGATAGTTGTAAGAAGTAGTGTCTGAAACTGCTCCTGCTTGTTGTTCTTTATCGTTTCCATCTTGTTTCGTGACAACACCACCTGTGAACATAATTTCTGCCATAGAAAGTAAATGATCTAATGCAGAAGAATGATAGATATAATCATTTTCATATTCATCTCGAGGTCCTGATGCGTATACAGATGTTGATCTTAATTCGTCACCCATTACTACACAACCCGCCGGAATACTTATAGGACCAACTTCGTCAAATCTACCAGTGCTTACATAAATTTTAGTAGGAGTAAGTGGCGGAAAGTTATCTTCAACATATTCACATGCATATCTTATTGTTCTAAATGGTGATTCTTTTGTACCGTAGCCAATATCATCAACTCCGTTTGTTTGCACATAAATTGTATCGCTATCATTTATTATGTCTCGCCAATAAACTTCTAGATCTGCTGCTTCACTATCTGGGTCTGGTCTTACTGACAGTTTTTGTCCAGTTGTACCAATAGGTACTCTAGTATTTCCAAGTGTAGATCCGTCTCCAAGTTCTTCTCTTTTTAGACCATATGTAAGTAGATCACCTCTATACAGCAATCCTCCCGGTACACCTGCTTCAATTAGTGTGTCCCAATAACGATACACATTTCCGTTATCTCCTGGTGAATTTTCAATAGAACTAGTATGTTCTATATTTGCAACATATGCTGTGCCATAATAAACAATTATGTCACCTACACTATATACTTTTTCTTTTCTCCAAGCGTTGGCAAATACTTTACCGGTAGCAAGTCTTGTCCACACTTCTTCGTCTAGATAATCTAAACTACTGCCATCACCATCAGAAAGACTAACATCTCTAACTGCTTGAAATAGTTGTCCACCTCTTTCTACAACGTCACCAGTTTTGTAA
>Ga0181572_10000668_pt1 | contig 24740 bp, 25 predicted proteins | sample 101ome_26_FD_133004 | JGI IMG/M metagenome (GOLD analysis project Ga0181572, IMG submission 133004) | Coastal salt marsh microbial communities from the Groves Creek Marsh, Skidaway Island, Georgia - 101408AT metaG (megahit assembly) | ecosystem: Environmental > Aquatic > Marine > Intertidal... | reverse complement strand
TCTAGTTACAAACTTATAGTCGATACCTGATGCTGCACTTGACTGTTCCATAAAGTCGAACTGTCTTTGTAGTTGTTCACCAACTAGTTTTTGTACTGCACCTGTTGCATCGTCACGTAAGTTAAGTGTAATAGCTTCCCAGGTATGTTTACCTGCAAGATAAACTCTTGAGTTGTATACGTCAACAGTCATTGTCTCGAAGCTAACGTTAGGTCTAGTAACATCAACTACCTGTTTAGTAAGTTCTGTAACTTCGCCAGCACTTACACCAAAGTTTTCTAGGCTCACTCTAAAGCGATACTGGAGTTTTGGCATAAGCAACCCTTGTGTAGAGTTGCTTGCGTCTGAAGCTAACGGAACTGTGATTCTTGATAATGATGAAATAGCCATTTATTTTGCTCCTATGTTAATATTATTTATCAATTTACAGTCCTGCTATTTCACCGGTGTTTTTCAAGCGTAGTGGAATATAGATAAATTCAACTGCTTTCACTGGTTCAATAGCTACGTCTAAGTATAGCTCGTTACGATCTATACGTGCCGGAGTATTGTTGCTCTCATCACATACAACTAAGAAGTCGTATAGTGCTCTTGAGCCTACTAACTCTAGCATCAAGCTCTCTGCTGCCTGTTTGATCTGATCACGTGTGATCTTGTCATTAGGTTCAAAGATATATGGTTTTGCTAGTTTGTTCAACTGTGAACGCATGTAAATTACCAAACGTGCTACGTTGATTCTATCTAGTGAACTTGCACCTCTTGCACGAGTCTTTTGACCGTAGTTAACAAGTCCTGCGCCATTGATAAATGTAATTGGGTTAACGTTAACACTGTATAGTGTATCACGCTGTCCTTCGTTAAGTGCAATACTTACAAATTCGCCTTCACCATCAACATAACCTGTTGCTGTAGCATTTGTAATTCCGCCTCTTCTTGTACCTGCTGGTGCAAACCAAGGATAGCTAACCTGATCGCTTAATGCGATAGTACGTAGCATCATATGACTTGGTGGAACAACAACGTTGTTTCCTGCATTGTCACTTGTGAAGCCCCATGGGTAAAATATACCTAAGTACTCATCTCTACTTACTAGACCGTCGTCGTTATCTTCAACTGCTAGATTAATGTTTTGTCCCCACTCGTTAAGTGAAGTAGCATCTGAAGTTAGTCTTGCTGGTGAATCGCCAACAATAAATGCACTTAGTCCTCTATCGTAGTTTAAGCTAACCATTTCACCAATTAGTTCTGGATAACCTGGTGTTGCCATTAAGTTAAAGATTCTTGATTCGTCATCTCTAATGTCATCATTTGAGTTAACTGTTGCTTGTAGACCTTGTACAACAACTTTACGCTGTGCTTTACGTCCAAAGCTACCTGAACCATCTTCTTGGTTGCCTGACTCAGTTACCCATCTGTGTGGATAATAGTTAGTCATTGCTTCGTCGTTGTAACGACCATTGTCAGCAGTTACGTCAATGTAATTACGTACAAATTTCTTAACGTTAAATCCGCTTCTGCGTAAGTTCCAAAGCAACATACCTTGTGGATATAGTGCCGGATCTGGGCAGTCTGGATCAACAAAGTCACTACCAGCTAGTTCACTAATTGTTGCTTCGTCAGCAGTTAAGCCATCTGTATTCCAACGTGCATCTGCAAATAAGATGCCGTCTTCTGTGGTTTGATCGCCTTTGTCAATTAGTACCCACTTTTGTAATGAATTGTTATATCTATAAATTGTTGGGAAGTTTTCTAAATCACTTGAGTCAACCCAAATATCATTGTTATCTGGACTGCTAGGCTCACTTGCTGCAACTGTTACGCCAGCACTTGCACCGTAAACGTTTTGAATACCGTCCCACTTAGTTCCGTCATGTACTAAGATATCAACTTCGTCGATAACTGAACTATACCATAATGTTCCGTCTGCTGCTAGTGCAGTTGGTGCATTATCTGATGCTTCATATGATAATACCTTCCAGTTAGTTGCAACAAAGTCTGTTGAGTTTCCGTTAGGATCAGCATATAAGTTAGTAGTACTTGTGCTAAATCCTAATGCAGTTAATGGAGTATTAGTGCCATTAACTAAACGGAATTCACCACCTTTAGTATGACTAATTACAATTCTATTTAAAGAATCAACTGTAGCAACAATGTTTGTTAGGCCAGCGGCGTTAATTGCGTCTGCAACTAAATCTGCATCTGACGTTGCTGCTGTAGTAGTTGTGAAACTAATATTTACTGCTGATGCTAATGCTTCATCACCTACTGTTGATTCTGCAATAGTAAAAGTATATGTTGTAGTGTTAGCAAATGTGCTTGCTGTTACTGCACTACTTGTAATGCTAGTTGCACCTGCATTTTGTCTGCGGAAGATTTTAAATGTAGCAGTTAATGAAGCATTTTCGCTAACATTACTTTGAACATATAAATCACCTACTGCTAAGTTTGCGCCGCCGCCTGCACTATCTAGTTTTGCAATAGCTGTTTGGTTATTAGCATAAATTGGAGCAGGAATTAAATCCCATAACTCTGTATCTGCATTCCAAGACTTAACTCTCCAGCGAGCACCTAAATTTGGTTCAGTAGTTTTAACCCAAACACTGCCAGTTGGCTTGTTGCCTGAAGTTGCTTTCCACTGTGGTACTGAAGTATGTGCTTGGATAGCCAATGCTGGTACTGGGAACGCACTGCCAATTGCAACTTGTCCGTCACCTGAGCCAAAGCCTACGCTTGCTGCTAGTCCATCGCCTTCTGCAATAGTAATAGTAGAAGTAGTTGTACCATCATTATAAATTACTAGTCTACCGTCAATGTTTGCTGCGCTAACACCTGGAATAGCAGCAGTGTTATTAATGTAATCAACAACACCATCTAACGTGTCGTTTGGATTAGCTGGTGCAATAATATCAACTGTATTAATTGAGAATCTTTCACCTGCTGTAATAGTACCTACAGTTCCGCCTGTTACTGTTGGAATACTGCCAACCCAAGCACTAGTTCCAACTTCTCTCCAAGTACCTGCGGAGTCTTTATACCAAAATCTGTTTGTAGTGGTTACTGCTACAACTGCATAGTCTCCAATTGCTCCAACTGACCCTTTAGGAGTGTAGTCGCCGCCATCGAAGTCAACTACTTTTGTTGAGTCACTAATTACAACTGGAACTTTATTAGCAAAACTTTGTCCGCCTGCTGTTGCTGCTGCATTGTTCCATTCAAAAATACCAAAGTTTGTAGTTGCAGTGTCGAACCAGTATGCGCCATCTGCAGGATCAGCTGCTGGTGCATCTGCGCTTGCTTGTAGTGCGCTAGTGTCTACATCTGCTCTAACAACCCATGCTCTGTTGCTTACACCTAATAGTGAGTAAGCAGCCTGCAAGCCATATTCGTTAAGCTCACCTGCATGAATTGGATTATTATTGTTATCTGTGTAAAATACAGGATCGCCAAATGTTTCTGTTAAATCGCGCTGTGATGTTAACAAGTAAGGTTTACCTGCATTTGCTTTTAATGTTCCTTGTGCAATACCTGTACCAGCGCCATTAGTTTTGTTTTCGGCGGTGGCTACAAATATCATTGGAACTGTACCTGGCTCCGCTGGTGTGTAGAAACTTTCGTCTACTACGGATACCTGTACTCCTGGTGATGTTAGTGCCATTTTATATCTCCTATAGTAATATGGGTTTGTTACTATTATTTAGCACAAAAGATATAATTCGCCTTAATAAACCACCATAAAAAGGGACCGAAAAGGTGAGGTAAATACAGTATGAGACCTTTATGTCAATGCGGACAGCGTCCTGCTGCTATAAACTATAAAAAAGACGGCAAGACTTATTATAGAAGTTTATGTGAACGATGTTTGCGTAACGGTATAGGTCACGGTATTCCTAAATGGAAACAAAGAGGATATGAAAAAAAGGATACTTGTGAAAAATGTGGGTTCAAAAGTAAACACACAGAACAGTTCAACGTATTTCATATTGACGGCGATTTAAATAATTGTCGACCTAATAATTTAAAAACTATTTGTGCTAACTGTCAGCGTATTCTTCAGAAAGACGGGGTGCGCTGGAAGCAAGGTGACCTAGTCCCTGATTTCTAAAGATGGTGCGAATAAGCGTATCTACGTTTCTTTCTAATCTTTTTAAATCGCCATTGTTATCAATAGTGTAATCACACATCCATTGCTCAATACTCATTGAACTAGGATCTTCTGTAGGTAAGTGATCTGTGCGATCTACCCAAATAGCATAGTCAAAAATTTCTTCATTTTGCATTGCAAAGAACTCGCGCTTATTGCGTAGACCGCAATAAATTTTATTTTGAGAAAACAAGTTACGTCCAAGACGTGCTAGATCATTTTTACAATAATCGTGTATCATGTTGTACCATTCTGTACGATGATTATGTCGATCTGCGTAACATTCTTGTTCGTTAGCATATCCGTACTTGTCTTTTAGATCTTCAAATATAAAAAGCTCTGAACAGAATTTGGAACTTGATTGAAATGTATAACCATATTTTTCTAACATTTCGCAGACAGTGTCTTTACCATGACGGCCGTGGCCAACAATAAGTAACTTTGGTAACATAAAAAAGATATCCTTTACAATATAAATTATATTATAATAGGATCAGGACCTTTTGTCAAGAAGTTTTTTATATGCTTCTTCAAAACCTTCTTCTTTATAGACATTTTCGTGATTCCCCCATAACCTATTAAAGTACCCGGGTGCTGAATCTAATATAGTTTTCTCGCTACTGCTAAGATGACCTTTAACCATCCAAAAAAGCCTATGAGCCTCTTTGTGGCTAAACTCGCCCATTAACCAATTGTAAACCCATAGCCGGTGCCGCCTGCAACTTGCAGTGTCACATCTGCTTCTAATTTTTCCATTTCGGCCTGTGCTTCTTGTTTGAGTGCATCACCATTAAGTGCTGATCCTCCTTGTGGACCTGCAATAGTTGCGAATTTACTTCTTGCTTCACCGAGCATATACTTACAACCTGCTAGTGTATAATCTTTAATCCATTGACTTGCAAGATAATCTTTCAGTAATTCGCTATCTGGACGATAATTGTAAACGTAAAGAAGTAAATTTTCTTCTGTGCGGGGACGTTGTAGAAGTGTTAATTTTCTAGTTGTTGTATTCCATTTGAATTCAATAAATGAACCAAACATACGTCCGACTAACTCTTGGTATCCTGCAAACAGGTCATACGTGGCTAAGCCCCCTAAATTGCTGCTCGACAAAAGATATGTGTTTGTGTAAGCCATATTAAATGGTTCAAATAGTGTTCCGCCGTCACCGCCGCCACTACGTGAGCCAATGCTTCTGCGAAATAATTTACGAACTTCTACTACTTCTTCTGGTAGTATGTATTCATTTTGATCTTCAACAGTAGGCATAAACAAGTATGATTCTTCCACACTATTGTCTGAACGCTGTCTAAATTTAGAAAGTGCTTTCTTTAATGCAGTTTCATAATGTATTGGATCCAATTCGACATCTACCATGCCTCCTCCTAGGAAAGCATTTACATAGTCGAATACCTCTTGTTTTTGTGTTTGCGATACTGCCATTTACGTTTCTCCGATATAGTATTTATCTTTCGATAAATATGTATATGCCAAGACTTAGTTTATATAAACCAGAGCGCGGTGCAGACTTCAAATTTCTGGATCGACAAATAAATGAAATGTTTACCGTAGGTGGTACAGACCTTTTTGTCCACAAATATATCGGTACGAACGACGGAACAACAGAAAAGGATCATACACAGATCCAAGATATGTTGTTTTTAGAAAACCGTGATAGAAAATACGATCCAGATGTTTATACTATTAGAGGCATTTATAATGTACAGGATATTGATTTTGATCTTAGCCAATTTGGATTGTTTTTAAGTAACGACACATTGTTTATGACTGTACATATCACAAGTTCAGTTGAAGCAATAGGACGTAAACTAATGCCTGGTGATGTAATTGAATTGCCTCACTTAAAAGATGAATATGCACTAAATGACTTTAGTGTTGCGTTAAAACGTTTTTACGTTATTGAAGATATTAATCGTGCAGCAGAAGGATTTAGTCCTACTTGGTATCCGCATTTATATAGACTAAAACTTAAACAGATTGTTGATAGTCAAGAATTTAAAGACATTCTCGACTTGCCTGCAAGTGAAGATTATCCAGAAGATGGAACATTACGTGATGTACTAAGTACGTTTGAAGCAGAAATGCAAGTTAATGACGCTGTAGTCGCAGAAGCAGAAGCAAACACTCCTAAAAGTGGTTATGATGTAGACGAAAATTATTATACACTTGCAGTTGATGAAAATACAGGTCGCGCAAAGGTAGAGCAAACAGACAGTCAAGGAAATGTTACTGATAGAGCAACTCCAACTGTAACAGGATACAAAGGGTTACTTATAGGAGACGAGTTTGCTCCTAACGGTAGTAACTTTAGTAGTGGTATTAGTTTTCCATTAAACAGTGTAGAAGGTGACTATTTTTTAAGAACGGATTTCTTACCTCAGCGTTTGTTCCGTTATGAAGGTAAGCGTTGGTTAAAAGTACACGATGTTAAGAGAGCTCCAATGAATAACAGTACTACACAAACATTAAGAGGTTCGTTTATCAATGACGTAGACACATTCCTATATAATACACCAATTGCACAAGACTTTGTGCGTTTAAGTGTAGGTCAAACAGTAATTAATACAGAAATTGCATATACAACTGCAAAATATATTCAAATAGAATATACATCAGAAACAAGAGACGGATTTGTTAGATTACCATTTGTAGTTGCAGATCATCCAGGTATGCTTACAAGTTATGACGACAACGGAACTCAACGGGTTAAGATTACACTACCTGCAGATGCAGTTAAAGATGCAGGATTGTATAGTTTAACATTACACAACGAAAGAACGCAACAGCGTCAAGCACTTTCTCAAGTATTAAAACCTAAGGCGGATAACTAATGGCTGAGCACTTTTACGACGGACAGATAAGAAAGTATCTTGTACAAATGATGCGATTGCTTAGTAACTTTAGTTACAAAACAGGCGATGGCACCTTAAAGCAAGTACCTGTTCTTTACGGTGATTTAACTCGTCAAGTAAGTGCTATCTTACGTGATAATTCAGAAAATAAAATTCCTAGTGCGCCAAGAATGGCAGTATATATTACAGGCTTAGAGATGGATAGAGAGCGCACATCAGATGCTAGTTATACAAATAAAAGACATGTTAGAGAGCGTATTAAGGATACTAATACAGGCGAATACACAGACGAGCAAGGACGTCAGTATACTGTAGAACGTTTAATGCCTACTCCGTATAAACTTACAATGAATGCAGATATATGGGCAACAAATACAGATATGAAACTGCAAATTATGGAGCAGATTCTTATGTTGTTTAATCCTAGTTTAGATATTCAAACAACAGACAACTATTTAGATTGGACTAGTTTAACAACAGTAATGTTAGACTCAGTAAACTTTAGTTCACGTTCAATACCAGTAGGTGTTGACAGTGAAATTGATGTTGCACAGTTAACATTTAGTACACCGATTTATATTAGTCCTCCTGCTAAGGTTAAGCGTCTTGGTGTTGTTACTAATATTGTTACTAGTATATTTGACGGCGACGGATATTACGACTTTGAAAAAATGCTTGAAGGTACTAATTTGTTTAGTATTGGTGGATATACACAACCATTCGAAGATGGTGGCGAGCAAAATGAAGTAGTTGATACCGGAGCGTTTCCAAATGACGGTGATGGAGTATTAACTCCAAGAAAACAAGTTACACGAATTAATAAACCAATTGTAAAAAATCCATTGCAAGAAAGAATTCTTATTCTAAATGGTGAAGCACAGATATTAGACAACGGTTTGCCTAGCAATTTAACATGGACTGATTATTTTAGAGAACTTACAGGCAAGTATCAAGCAGGTCTTAGTGTTATATATTTAAGAAAGCCAGATATTCAAGGACTAGTTGCTGGAAGATTTACAGTTAATACATTAGATGAAACTAAACTTTCTATAGATTGGGATAAAGATACATTACCTAGTAATGATACAATAGAAGGTCCTGCAAGAGATGCAAATCAATATTCAAGTGTAGATTATATTATTGATCCTCTAAGATATGATCCTAAATCAGATACTAGTAAAGCCGGTGTAAGATTATTATTATTAGGCGGAATCGGCGACACTGGCAATGCAGACGGTGCAGATGCTTGGAAAAATACAGATAATTCAGACTTTGTAGCGAGTGCCAACGATATTATCGAATATGATGGTACAAATTGGCATATTGTGTTTGATGCAAGTAAGGATTATTTGCCTTATAATGGCACTACTATTACAACATTATACACTACTAATCTAAATACAGGGGTACAATACTACTGGGATGGTGACCAATGGCTACTAAGTGTAGACGGCGAATATGCCAAAGGTGACTGGACTATACGCTTAGACGGATAACTACTTGTATGGACAAGATTATCGGTAGTGGTGCGTTATTCTATGCACTAGATACTAAACGTTTTTTATTCTTACATCGTGCTAACGGTAAAACGGCTGGTACTTGGGGCCTTGTAGGCGGCGGAACCGAAAACGGTGAAACTCCCTTTGAAGGATTACAAAGAGAAATACGAGAAGAAATAACTAATACTCCCAATTTTGTAAAAGTTATGCCCTTAGAAACATTTGTATCTAATGATTCTAAATTTAATTTTCATACATATCTTATTGTTGTTAAAGAAGAATTTTTACCAATTTTAAATAACGAGCACGATGGATATGCATGGGTTAGTTTTGGAAAATGGCCTAAAACTTTACATCAAGGATTACGTAACACACTACAAAATAAAACTAATCTTGTAAAACTAGAAACAGTATTTCAAGTAATAGATCTATTAGAGGTTTAAATGTCAAGTAATGTAAAAGAACACAGTTGGGGATACGAAGTAGTCTGGGCAGAAACAGACAGCTACGCAGGAAGAATTTTATCGTTTAGAGGTCCAGGTAAAACTCCTATGCATTTCCATAAGAATGCATCTAAGTCGTGGTTTATCAATGACGGGACTTTTAAGATACGTTATATTGATATCTCTAACGGAAAATCGTTTGAAGCTGATATGAAAGAAGGTACTGTTTTTCATGTGCCATGTTTAATGCCAGTTAGCATTGAATGTTTAAGCAGCGGAAGTATAACCGAAGCTAGTAATAGAAAAATTGACGATAATGATTATTATTTGTTAACACCTGAGACAGAACAAGATGTTAAAACTTCATAGTATTGCCAGATTCGCTGAGGACTTAGAACGATATAAATCAACGGCTGAAAAAATATCTCAGCCCGCAGCAAAAAGTCAAATGAATAATCTTATAGTACAGTTTGAGAGATATGCTAGTTTAATCAACGAGTCTCACAGCAGTTACGCTAATGGATTTATTAAGCCAAAACAGCAAAAAGAATATATCACTGAAATGGCTAGTTTAAGACTACGTTTAGAAAAATTTGTAAGAGACGCAGGTTAAGCCTGCGCTTCGCTCCATCTTAACAATACATTTCCTACTGTGTTAGTACCTGAAGTTTTATACACATTAATTGCTAATACATCAGGACCATTAGGGAATGTGCCGCGACCGCCAATTGCAGTTGTGGTTAACTCTTTTAACTCTTTTAAACTTAATGTAGCATTTTCACCGGGATTTGTAATGAATGAGAATACCGTTTCGCCTGGCTGTGCATACGGAGGTTGTGTAAAGTCAAACTCTACAGTTCCGGCAGCATTTAGTGTCCCAGAGAAGCTCTGAGAAAAAGTTACAAGATAGTAATTTGTAGAACCAATATTTTTTAATGTTACACTACCTACAAGTGTGTTAGATGGAAATTCAGTTTGGCTAACTCGAGTACCTTGACTTGCTCCAGAAGCTGTCCAGGAAGTTGAGGTAAAGGGCAATGTGTTTGAACCACTATAACTTGCTGCTGTTTTATCTTTTACAACCGTAATTGTAGCATTAGATACAGTAGTATTTGCATCTTGCGAAGTATTATATCTTGTAACATTTCCGCTATCACTATTCCAATTTGTTTCTATTGACTCAATAAAAGTTCCGCTAGGGAAAAATGAATTGTTCCCAACGTCATCGCCTACCTCAATTCCGCTTGTTGCTGCGTCTGAATCAGTTAAGAAAAATCTGTCTCTACCACTTTGAATATCGTTATTATAACGACTATCGTCTGCTGGTAGTACACAAGTAAAACTAGCACTCAACTGACCTGCTATGGTAGCAGTAGTAGTTGTCGAGCTGCCGCCGCCCTCCCATGCAACCGATGAACCTAGTGCAATTTGTGCAAAACTTGGTTGTCCTCCTGCTGTAGGGTTATTCAAACCGTTCCACTGTATGCCATTGGGATTAGATGGATAGTTTTGTGGGTTAATAACTCCTTCAATAACTAACGCTCCTGATGCATTTGCTTCAGATGCAATAGATACTGAATCTAACAATAGCTGTGCTCTATTAAGTAGTTCTCGTTCTCCTAAATCGCCTGTAACTGCATTAGATACACTAGGGGCTAATCTAATTAAGAATGCTGTTTGTCTAGTAGTGCTTAGATCTAGTCCTACTGCTGGATATGAGAAGATATATCCACGATCATCGTCAAATTTTCCGTCAAGTAAATAAGCAGAACCCCAGTGACTAATAATAGGACTTGTTGTTCCTGATATTAAAATAACACCGTCTTGAGCAGTATGACTAGATGCTGCTGCTCCGGTATATGTTCTGGAAGAACCACCTGCAAAGTTGGTTAGAGAAGCGGCTCTAGTACAACCAGAAAGCGTGTTTGTAGTATCATTTTTTGATGTATAACTTATTACTTCGGGTGCAATATATACAGTGCCCGATTGTGGGAAATCTTTTGTGTCTTCTAATTCAATATCTGTTACAGTTGAGTTTATATTAGCAGCTAATTTACTTCTAGCAGATTCGTTTAATACTTCATATCTAACTGGAGTATTACCTGTACGCATATATGCTTCTGTATTCAGGTTGTTACCTTTTAATCTGTGACAGAATATATAGTTGCCATCTGGACCACGCAACATCCAATCAATAAATCCAGCACCGTACCAAGTAAATTGAATTCCGATCATTTGCATCTTTGTTACATCAATTTCGTAACCGCTGGGTCCTGTGCCGTCACAACGATCAATATTCCACTCGTTTTGAGGAATAATTAAATCTTGTACCTTTGATACTTTTGTACCTGTTATATTAACTACACCTCTAAACCCTGGAGATATATTCATTGCAGTATTACTACTAATATCTGTTACAACGTGTGTCATACCTTTAATAACTATTCGATCACCTGCCTGTAATTGATCTCTAAATCTAGTATTTGTTCCAGTAATACTATTTCCGTCACGGTCTACAGCAATAGTTCCTGCACATTGAAATGTTGATGTTCTTCTTCCCACAGCCATTTGCTGACCGTCGTATTGCCAAAAAATACCATTTTGGTCGTCAAAACATCCCGATCTTACAACAGCACCGTGCCAATATAATGTAGATACTTGACACTGAGATCCTAGTGATCCTGTAGTTCCGCCTAGAGCCGTTGTTGCAACAACTCGGAACGTTCTTTCGTCAACAATACTAGAAACAACATAATCACCATCATATCCTACAGTTTGGCATCCGCTAATTCTTACAGTTGCGCCACTTTGTAAGCCGTGGTCACTATCATCTGTTGCAACAGTAATAACACTTCCAACTGTTGTTCCAGTAGATGTTAAACTTCGAATATCAAAACTAGGAGCAAATAGAGCACCAGTGTTATACATTACGCCTTTACCTGATTGATAACGAATATATTTTTTACTCATACGTATAGCTTGGTTGCCGTGTTGTGGACTTCCAGTGCCTAGTTCAACTCCGCCGTCATAAGGTCTATGACTAAAGAATGCATCTGGTCTAACATATACTGATCCTTCGATGTTATCTGTGGTAACATCTACAGTTCCAGCAGTTCTAGCAATATACTGTATAGTTGTTAAATTAGGAACACTGTTTACATAATAAGGCCCGTTTGCTAGTGCATGGTTATTCGACCCGTCGTCCGAAGTAACACCAATCATTATTGCACTTCCAGGTAATAGACCGTGTGCTTCGCCAAAAGTAGCTTGTATAGTTGCAACACCTGAATATGTTATAGTTGCTCCACTTGATAACGGAGCATCACTGCCTTGAGATATAGCAACGCCGCCATAAATGTTAATTTGGTCGCCTCTAGCAGAAGTACCAGTTGCACCATAACCAAATACTGCTCCGCCTATTTCGTCTGCTTCTACTGTAATAGTTGCATCATTAGCAGGTGTTGCACCACCTAGACTTGTACCAGCAACTGTAAATTTCATTCCAGTTCCAAAGCCACTACCGCCTGTTGTAATTGCTGCACTATCTTCATATGTGCCAGAAAACTTAGTAACTGACACTGATGCGTTACTGATATTTGGTGGAGAAGTTTGACTAGATGCAACCCCAGTATATGTTCCTGCAACAACAGTACCAGCTTGCTGAAGAATACCGACTTGTGTTACTGCTCCTAGTTCGGTAACATTTTCAACTAACAAATATAGATCACTAGCAGGACTTGTGCCGCCAAGTGCTGTACCTAGAATCAATAGCGTATCGCCTACTTCATATCCGCTACCTCCAGCATTTACTGCTGCTTCGTATACACCTGCAACATCATTAACGTCAAATGTTGCATTTGTTCCTGTTCCTGTAACATAGTTTGCAGAACTTAAAACAATACCAGTATATGATTGTCTATCACCTGTATAGTTTGCTGTTACGGGTCTATCTAAAGTAAGAACGTTATTAGAAATACTTGTTATTACAGATTGTGTGCCGTTAATAGTTCCGTCATCAGAAACTATCATACCTTGAGAAATACCAGTTGTACTAACCAATTCAATAGTACTACCACTAGTAAAGTCATCAGCAACATATGCTGTTGTTTCTACACCATTAACATTATTACCGCCGAATGTACCAGAAACTTGTGTTCCTGTTGGAATGTCGGTTCCTGACAACACAATACCGTTAGGCGGAGCATTGCCGACAAATGTAAGGTTAGTAGCGTTTAGAGGAGCATCTAATGCTAGAGTAAATGACCCTGAACCACCTTGTGTTGGTACACTAAATCTAGGGTTAGAAATATTAGCTCCTGTATAAAAGTCTGCTCTTCTTAACTGCGTTGTTCCTGTAGCAAGAACCTCACCATTGGTATTACCTACTTTTGATTTAGCATAATATGTAAATGTTGTTGTACTCGGAACAGAGTTAATAATAAAAGTACCTTCTGCTCGATTAAATCCTATAACACTAGAAGCAAGTGCTCTAATAGTAATAACATCATCTAGCTCTAATGCATGTGGTGCTTGTGTTGTTACTGTAATTAAACTAGCACCAACTCCACTAGATCCCGAAGATGCATCTGTTGTTACAGATGTTACAGGAATATCTGATGCAGGAATCTCGTACGTGCTAGGATAACCTCTCTCTGTTGCAATCGCCTGCCATTTAGTAGGCTGCAAACCATATTCAAAGTCAGCATCGAGCATAGCTTGCGGAATAGCTACTTTAATACGTTCCATAGCGTCAGTATTAATGTCTGCCATTTGTACTTTTTGTGCTTTATCTTCGACAAAAATTTGAATGTCATCTGTAGAAGACATCGAAGATGTGGTATGTTTAAAGTTTATTACAGTAGTACCTTCGTTAATAGAAAATGCCTGAGGATATGCTTCAGTGTTCCCTGCATTAAATTTAACTGTGCCGCCTGAACTAGGGTCTGCAAAATTATATATTACTTCGTTATCTGTTACGTTTGTAATGACTAGTAATTCTTCTAGTTGCAACTTACCTAATAATTCGATTCTACCTAAACCAATAGTAAGACTTGGCAGAGAATCTAATCCGCCTGAAATAACATCAATAACATCGTCTAATAGTGTAGTTACTCTTGCTGTAGTTCCTGATTCTGTAGTTAAATCACTGTCTGTATATTGGACAGCTAATGTTTGATAAGGATTTGGTGCTGATGTATTAGTTAAGATATATGTGTTTATAAGAGTTTTGGCATAGGTATAGGATTCAATTTCTGCAACTCTATTGCCTTGTATTTGAGGGACATCACCATCCCAGTAATAACCTGATATACGTCTGGTTTCTTCGTTTCCATTGTATCTTAAGTCAAATATAAGAGCATCAATAACGTAACCCGCATCTCGTTCACATTTTGCAAGGTCATATGTTTTTCCAGTATAGTCAGTATTGCCGGCATCTATTTGAGCTTGAATATATGCTGATATTTCTTTCTGAATAAAAACTTTATTCAGTGTTACTAATTCTACTGCACTAGGTCTAGCATTTTCGTTTATGCCTAGTCCTGGATTAAAAACATAATTTTTTATTAATTTTTTTGCCATGTTATTCCTTACGCTCCAAATGCTACACTAAAAGCAATTATTTTTGCGTCTACATATTGCTTGTTTGTTAAATGTTCGTTTTGTGTAGGTGCAGTACTAGCACTAACATTTGAACCAACAGTCATATTATCCGATATTCCTACGCCGCCTGTAACTACGATTGTACCAGTATTTATCGAAGTACTAGTAGTGCTGCCTGTAAAAGTGTTTGTAGTTCCAGCAATATTTAAATTACCTGAAATACCGACCCCGCCTGTAACTACTAATGCTCCAGTAGTTGCACTGGTACTAGTTGTTGTGTTTGTAAAATCAACTAGTCCTGTTGCACTTATCGTTGTAGAATCAACATTAGTTGCTGTTACGTTTGTTCCTGAAAAAGAAGTTGAAGTTAATGTGCCTGATACATCATTGAACGTTAAAAATGAACTACCAGCAAATTCGCCTCCGCTATTGTACTGTATTTCTGTTGTATTTCCAGCAGCAGAAGTTACGCCTATAGCAGCTATCTCGTCAGCAACATATTGTTGAGTTGCATACGAACTAAGATCAGCAGGAGTATAACTAAATGTTCCTGTTGTATTACTATAAGATAAGTTTCCATTTCCAGAAGCATCAAGTACTGAAACACTTAGGTCGGTTAATCCTAGGCCGCCTCCTGCTCCGCCACCTGACAAGTCACTTGCTGGTTGCCATGTTCCACTAATATATTTTAAAACCTGGCCATCGCTAGGACTACCTGCTTGTACATCTGTTAAATCGTTTAATGCTTGACTAACAGTAATTCCAGTGGAAGTACCCGTTACGTTTATTGAATCAACAGTTAATGTACTAGTTACTTCTAGTGTATTTGCAGTTAGTGCATTTGCAGTTAGAGACGTAGTAACATCTAATGTTCCTGCTTCTAAAGAATTAAATGCAACATTTTCTGCCGGTTGTGTAAGCCAAGATTCGCCCGACCACTTCCACGTATTACTTCCGTCTGTGTATGTTTGATCTAATGTTGGACTACTTGGTAATGTAATTGGCATCTTTTATTCCTAAATTGTTGCTATATTTTTCACAGTAATAGTTCCATACATTGCTGCATGAGTTTGGCATTGATAAACATATGTTCCTGCACCAGCTTGTGGAATTCTCCAATATAAAACTCCTGAACTTTGTCCTTGTGCGTTTGTTCCAGTTGAAACTGTTCCGTCTGTTCCTACGTGAACGATATTAGTTGAAAGAGCTGTAAGAGTATTATCTCGAAGTTCAAATGGATGTCCACCAATTAATGTTAAGTCGAAAGCAATAGTTGTTCCTGATATTGCATAAATGGTTGGATTATTTCCACTATAATGACTATTGAATGTGTATGCACTTGTTCCTACATTGTCAACTCTAAGCATTGTTGCTGCTGTTTCATAAATTCTAGAAACATTGATGCCACTTGTTGAAACATCTGTTAATTGCGAAAAGTTAGAAACGCCGCCGGATGCAGTTGAAGTAAATGTTAGTGATCCGTTACTTTCAGTTATTGTTATGCCAGTACCTGGTATAAAATCTAGTGTATCATTTGCTTGATCAGACGTTACTGTTGCAGTGCCGTTTAAAGATATTATACCAAATCCGTTAGAACTTGCTCCTCCGCCTGATGCAGTTGATGTAATTGTTACAGTATTTGAATTACTATCTGTAGTTAACTGAATATTACTTCCAGCAACTAGTGTTAGTGCTTGTTGTCCGTCAGCTGTTAGTGTTGGTTGTCCTGCAACTGATATTTGACTAAAAGAGTCAATAGTTTCTTGATCAACGACATAGTTGTAAGACGGTTGTACCCATCCTCCGTAGTATACAAATAATACACCCGAATCAGTATCAAACCATAATTCACCTTCCTGTGCATCTGTTGGTGCAGAATCAGCGACAGTAATACTGGCTCCGTCAGTTGGATCTGGGTCGGTACCGCCGCTGCCGCCAACTACATAACCTAAATTAGTAAGTCTTGTTGTAAGTACGCTATCTTGAACGTTAGCAAGATCTGCTTTTGCAATGCCTATTCCGCCTGCAATTTTGCCATTGTACAGTCGTAATGTGTCACTTGCTTTGTCAAAAAAGACCTCGCCACTAGACCCTACATTTCTGTTCAAAAAATCGTCGGGTCTAGGTATAATTCTAATTCGATCTACTACTGGTGCTGCGTTCGATGCCATAAATTTATCCTTCTATACTATATTTATTCGATAAAACCAGAAAAAAATTTTACAGCAATCTGAACGAATAAGTAATAGCATAACACTTTCTAGACAGGAAAAGGAAAACATGCAACTAAGAAACTCGTATTATTACTTTAAATCAATAATTCCACCAGAGACCTGTCAGAGAATTATTGATTACGGCATAGCAAAAATTGATAAAGAAAAGTCAGAAGGCTATGACACAAATGCATATACGTTTGGCAACAAAGAGAAAAAAGCGATGCCAGATGCAAAGCCACAAGGCGAAGAAACAGCTGAATCTTTAAGGGAGAAAGGTCTCGATCCCGAAAAAGATGTCTATGTAAGAGACAGCGAAATCACCTGGATGTCAGATCAATGGCTATATGACCTTATTCATCCTTGGATACATCAAGCAAATAGAGATGCCGGATGGGATTTTGAGTGGGACTATTCAGAAGCTCTACAATTTACAGTATATCATGGTAAAGAAGACGGCCATGGTGGATTTTATAGTTGGCATAAAGACGGAGACAGCGATCAATACGGAATGTATAGAAGATATATTCACGGCGTGACTCCTGCACCGATGAAAGAGAATGGTATGCTTCCTGACAAATATGTAACTGATCAAGCAATGGTTGGTAAGGTTAGAAAAATATCATGTACAATAAATTTAAATGCGCCAGGCGATTACGAAGGCGGTAATTTAAAATTTGATTTTGGTCCTCATTCTGTTGGCGATAGATATCACGAATGTGAAGAAATACGTCCACAAGGATCTATGATTGTTTTTCCGTCCTTTATCGATCACTGCGTTACTCCAGTAACAAAAGGAACACGCTATAGTTTAGTTGTGTGGAATTTAGGAAAACCATTTAAGTAATGAATATAAGTACTATTGTAATTGATGATTTCTTAGAAAATCCTATGTGGGTTAGACAGTCAGCATTAGCAGTGCTTGATTATGCAAAACACGAGGAGTTTTATCCTGGGGTAAGAACAGACCCTGCTGATAGAGATTATCAAGGTTACGTCAAAGCTAAATTCGAAAGTATTTTAAATGAAGAAATACTCGAGTGGGATGATTCAAGAAACATTTACACAGGCGAATGGCAAACTAACGATAATGCTAAATTTCAATTATGTGTTGAAGGCGACGAAACATGGATACATGTAGATCCTAATGAATGGACTGCTATACTTTATCTAACTCCGAATGCGCCAGCAGACTCAGGTACAGGAATTTATAGACATAAAGAAAGTGGTGTTTATATATGTACTCAAGACGAAATTAAAACACTAGACGGAGAATGGGAATTAATTACATTTGTTGGTAATGTTTTTAATAGAGTAATAATGTTTAAAGGAAACTTATGCCATCGTAGCGTTACGCCTGGTTTTGGGCATGACAAAGATACTGGTAGACTAACACAAGTATTCTTTTTTAATACTAACTATGATAGAATAGGAAAAGAAAATGGAAAATAACACTGAAGAAACTGTTGAAGAACAAACAGCAGAAACTACATCATATACTGCTAGTGTCGATGAATTGTATGAAAATACAAGAGCATATTTTAAAGATAACAATTATCTTGTTATTAAAGGTTTTATCGACGAAAATATGGCTGGCTTAATTTATCAATACTGTATTGTTAAAGCACAACGAGCAGACTTTATGGAAATGAATGCAAAGCAAGATTACAGACCTGAATGGGATGGACAATTTGGCGACGAGCAAGCACCAATTAGTTATAATTGTTATGGCGATCCGTTTATGGATACACTACTTGCAACTAGTGCTAGATCCATATCTGCATACACAGGACATACTGTGATGCCTACATATAGTTATTGGAGACTGTATCAGCAAGGCGAAATATTAAAGCGTCATAGAGATAGAGAAAGTTGCGAAATTAGTACAACACTATGTTTAGGATATAATACTTCTAATCTTCAAGGTGAAGAATGGGAAGGTTACGATTGGCCGATGTATGTTGAAACAAAGAATGACCCAGACGGTGTTCCTATTCATCTAAAACCAGGAGATATGATTATTTACAGAGGTTGCGAAGTTGATCACTGGAGAGAAAAATTTCATGGACTAAATCATGCACAAGTATTCTTACACTATAATGACGAATCAGGACCTTTTAAAAATAAATTAGATGGTCGCCCAATATTGGGTATACCAAAGTTATATCAAACAGGAGCTTAAACTATGACAATAAAAAAACATTTATTTGATTACGGTACAATATCTGACGATCACAAAGAGGCCGCTGCAGAAATTGCTAAGGTCCTAGAAGAAAGTGGATTAAGTGAACCAGCACGTCAAATTAAAGCAAGATTTAAAGTAGAAGAATTACCTACTTATAATATGGAAGACAGCGAATTTGCAAAGTATTGTAAAATGGCTGGAATTTTCATCTCGATGCAAGGACTAATAATGGAAGGTGAAGGCGCAGATGTTATGCAATATCAGTTATGCGCAGTTAACGATGACATTAGACGTCTAAATCATTTAATTGAGGTGATCAAGGATGACTTGCAAAAATCCTAAATCAATATGTATAGTAGGAGGCGGTACAGCAGGGTTTGTTACCGCCCTTATTTTGAAGAAAAGATTTCCTGATCGAAAAATAGATTTAATACGATCTTCTAAGATAGGAATTATCGGGGTAGGTGAGGGTTCTACGGAACACTGGGCAGATTTTATTGATTTTATTGATGTTGATTTTAAAGAAGTTATTTCTCAATGTGATGCAACTCTGAAATCAGGAATAATGTTTCAAAACTGGGCCGACGAAGATTACCTACATTGCATTCACGATGATTATTCTTCTACTAATGCTATGTACAGTTTACTTTACGGAAAATTGATAGGTGAAGGAAAGTCGTCAAAGCATCTAAGTTCTAAACTTAACTGGGATAACGAAGTTAATGCATGGTTTTTAAAACATAAAAACGATTTCGTAACTAGACAATACCATTTTAATACTAATAGTCTTAATATTTGGTTAGAAAACAAAGCAAAAGAATTTGGCATCGAATTGTTCGACGATATTATTGAAGATATTACTCTAGACGAAAACAATAATATTAGCACCATCAAAGGAAAAAGAGAATACAAGTATGATTTCTATATCGATAGTACAGGATTCAAACGATTATTGATTGGCAAGTTAGGTGCAAAATGGAACTCTTATTCTGAATATTTAAAAATGAATAGTGCTATTGTATTTCAAACACCTGATACTGAAAACTACAATATGTGGACGATTGCAAGAGCTATGGACTCAGGATGGATGTTTAGAATCCCAACTTGGGGGAGATGGGGCAATGGTTATATTTTTGACAAAAACTATATCACACCAGAGCAAGCAAAAAAAGAAGTTGAAGATTATTTAGGACACGAAATAGAAGTACGAAATCAGTTTGAATTTGATCCCGGAGCCATTGATACACCTTGGGTTAATAACTGTTGTGCTGTAGGACTTAGTGCAAGTTTTGTAGAACCATTAGAAGCAACTTCTATAGGAACAAGCATACAACAAGCATTCTTACTAATGCACAGACTTGTTAATTATAACGATGTAGTTATAAAAGAGTATAACGAATCGGTTAATGATATCTTGACAAACATAAGAGACTTTGTTATACTACACTATATAACAAATAAAGAAAATAGTCAATTTTGGAAAGATTTAAAAGGATTTAAATTACCAGATTCTTTAAAACAGAAATTAACAATGTGGAAACACAAAATTCCTGTTAGAGAAGACTTTAGTAAAGTATCGAGATATGTGCTTTTTACAGAACATCATCATATTTTTATACTAAACGGACTAAGTTTATTTGATGTTAAAAGTATTAAGGAAGAATTCGAAGCATTGCCTATTACTTTAAAAATTAAAGCAGATGAAATGGTAAGAAATAACATTATTAAAGATGAAACTGTACCAAAAATTACACACAAACAATATCTTAGAGAAATAAGAACACAATATGGCAGATAGAATTAGCAATATATATTGGGCGCCAGTATTTTTTGATGCTGAAAGAGATTGGAATATTATGTATTCTGATCTTGAAACACTTTATAGTGCTTGGCAAAAAGAAAGAATTACAAATGTTAAAGAAAATAACTTTTTCTTTTGTCCTGCTTTTCAGAATGTTGCTAATAAAACTGTAATACTTAAAAATCCATTAGAAAGCCATTTTATAGTAGATGGAAACAATGTAAACATTCATAGTAAAGATTATATTAGACCTGATATAGTACATAAGCCTTGTATTAACGGCACTACGCTATTAACATACGGAATGAGCTTTTTATTTTTTAGTGATGAAGATATTACAATGTCGCTAACTTCGCCATTTTTTCATCCTGCTAAACATCAAAAATATGGTTCAGTTGTTCCTGGAAAATTTAACATAGGTTCTTGGTTTAGAGTTATAAACTTAGAATATAATCTTTGGGGCAACGAACTTAAACTTGAACAAGACGAGCCTCTTGCATATGTTTCTTTTGAGACTGAAAAGAAAATTAAATTACATAGATTTCAAATGACTCCAGAGTTGCAAAGAATAGCATCTACATGTGGAACATCATCTCAATGGGAAAAATTTGTTCCATTAGCAGATCGTTACAAAAGATTTAAGCAATCAAGAACTAACAAAATTGTTCTTAAAAAAATAAAGGAAAATTTAGTTGTTTGATATTTTTATAAAGCCGTCAACTATTGTTGTTGATGCATTTACATTTAATCCTGCATTACACAAGCACTTTCCAGTGCTGCCTGCAAGTCAAGCAATGCCTAACTGGTACAAAAAGATGCACAATTCCTTTACTGTTGATAATGGTAACGGAATAAAATATCAAGCAGGTACATTAAAAAGATGTGACGGACTAATATCTTTATATAAAAGAGGATTATGTGTCCCAATGTGGGCAGACTTAATTCTAGAAACTAAAGATACAGGCGAATACAAATATCAATTTTCTGCAGATGAAGTATTTCCTATAGTTGATCATCCAAGACAACAATTTGACGGTAACTTTGAAAACATGATTCATGTTAAAATGTTGTCTCCGTGGCTGTTAAAAGAAAAGTCCGGCGTTGACTTTTTATTTGCACCTGCTACTTGGAACTTAGGAGATAGACTTCTTGATCTAAATGTTCCTCCAGGTATAGTTAACTATAAAGATCAACATAGTACACATGTTAATATGTTATTACCAAGAAGAAACAAAAGAATTGAACTGTTTTCTGAAGATATTATTACACACATTATTCCCCTCAGTGATAAAAGATTAAAAATTAAGAATCATTTAATTTCTAGAGAAGAATGGGATAACATACATTTGTCTTATAGCTACCATAGTAGTTTTACAGGACGTCATAAGAAAAATCTTAAAAGGACAATGAAAGAGTAATGCTGTATAATTTTTACAATTTAGGGTTCTTTCTAGGCGATGTTCCTAGAGACATACTAGCAGACGTTAGAAAAGAAATTAGAACTATACAAAATGATTTTGAATCTGCAGAGCCTGCTAACCATATTCTTGCAGGACATATAGATAAAGAATTCATACTTAAAGATAGTAGAAGTGTTATAGAACCTTATGTAATGGAAGCACTATACGATTACGATAGAGAGTTTTCTTATCTAAAAAACTTCGACTTTCTCGATAGAAACGTTCCAATAGGACTGGGCGGACTATGGGTTAACTTTCAACAAAAAAATGAATTTAATCCGTTACACGGACATTCAGGAATAATGAGTTTTGTATTATGGACTAATATTCCATATGACATTGAAGACGAGTATAAAAATTCTCCCGGAAGTAAAGCAATTGAAAATAAAGCAGCAAGTTTTCAATTTGTTTATACTGATGTGTTAGGAGGAATTCATACACATACACTGCCAGTAGATAAAAGTTACGAAGGCAAATTGTTAATGTTTCCAAACAAACTAATGCATACAGTTACTCCATTTACTACTAGTGACGATTATAGAATATCAGTTTCTGGCAATTTAACATTAAAGGTATAACATGAACAATACAACTCCATATGATTTTAACGGAACTGATGCTGGAAATTTAGTTTACGTAATAGATACATTAGGTGAAAATTTAACTGGTGCAGAGATAGGTGCATACTATGCACAATGCAGTTTATCATTAGCACAAAAATGTAAAAGTATATCTAAAATTTATGCTATCGATGCATTTAAGCCATATTACGATTCGATTTATGATAGATTTTTTGATGATAAAGATATCAGTATGGTAAAACTTACTGCACAGCATAATATTAAATGGTCAGGTGTAGAAGATAAAATAGAATTAGTCGAACATTACGAAGAAATAGCAGCAACAAAGATTGATGACGAATCTTTAGACTTTGTGTACTTAGATGCCTGGACCGAAATTGATAATATTATTCCTTTGATAGAACGTTGGTCTAAAAAAGTACGTAAAGGAGGTATAGTATCAGGACACGATTGGGAAACTATTCCTGTGCAAGATGCTATTCTAGAATACGCTAGAAAAAATAATATAGATGTTCGTAATGTAAATAATACCTGGATGTGGTATGTTTAACTATGCAAGTTAAAAGTTATAGACAACTTTAAATCCTCTATTTCCTTAACTCCGTGCATCATTTCTTTTGGCACATAGAAAATATCTTGATTTTCTAAAACACGATCTTGGTCGTTTATAAGCCACTTAGATTTTCCGTAAATATTTTTAATTATAACAGAATAATGATGATTATGATAAGGGTAAGAAACTACTTTTTTGCCTTTTGAAATATATATGTTAGCATTAATTTCTGTATCCCATATGTTGCTTAGATATATTGTAAGATTTGTAATGTCGTTAAATAGATATTGAACACCCGATATTACAAACGTATATCCTTGATTATAATAATCAAGAAATTTATTTCTATCTATATGTCTATCGTTACAAAAGAAGTCCTGTGCTTTTAGTCCATCATCGCCGACAATTCGTTCTACAGTTGGAGCACCCGTGTTATAATACTGCGGCCATCGATATCTATCAGATAGCCGCTCAAGCATTAGTTCTTCTGTAACATTAATTTTTGCCTTGTGAACGTGATCTAAAACTTCCGCCATCTGATCTTGAGGCAAATCAGGTAATGGAGAAACAAACATTATGATATTTGTGTTCTAATCCAAGTACTGTATGCTGCTAGTTCTTCTTCTGTTAAAGGATCTACACCATCTTCTTCGCAATGATAATTCCAAGTTTGCTCAAAGAATTCTGTAGTTGAATCTTCAGTTGGAAAGTTTGCTGTAGTTAGTACTGTTGTACCATCTTCTGCAACTAGATCAACGTGTACTTCACCTTCTTCTGGTCTGTAAACAAATGAACGCATTATTATTTCTCCTTAATTATTCTAATCCATCAATCCAAGACTGGATAGTCTGTTTTTCAACTGTGGTTAAAATATTGTGTCCATTCATATTTAGTTCCTCGTCTATATCAGCAACTGCATTTTCGACAAACGCAGGAATTGAAGGGAATAAATTGTCTAGTATTTCAACACCGTCTTGATGTATATTAACCAAAACGCCATGTTCTTGAACTTCGTGTGTTAATGTTCTTGCCATTTAATTATTTCTCCATTAGTATCTTACAATAACAATACCTGGGCCGCCTCTTGCACCAAGACCGTATGGGTTCGAGCTGTTGTGGCCACCGCCACCGCCTCCACCACCTGTGTTGTCTGCACCAGGTGAAGCGTATGTGCCACCTGAGCTTTGATGGAAACTATATACTGCTCCGTAGCCTGTATTAATGTTGTTGCGTTGGCCTCCGCCTCCGCCACCACCGGCACCACCTGGTGCTGCACTTCCTTGAGGTCCGTGGGCGCCACCACCGCCACCGCCGGCATAGTGAACATTTGTACCAGTAATATTAATTACTCTACCGTCTCCGCCTGGACCAGCCACTGGGCCACCGCCGT
>Ga0181572_10000664_pt1 | contig 24877 bp, 22 predicted proteins | sample 101ome_26_FD_133004 | JGI IMG/M metagenome (GOLD analysis project Ga0181572, IMG submission 133004) | Coastal salt marsh microbial communities from the Groves Creek Marsh, Skidaway Island, Georgia - 101408AT metaG (megahit assembly) | ecosystem: Environmental > Aquatic > Marine > Intertidal... | reverse complement strand
TGGAGTTACTTTCAATGAGTTAAAAAAGATAGTAGAAGATTTAAATAATCAAATTTAAAATGCCAAAACCAAGAAGAAAAAAATCCAAAATATATTTTGGTACACCTGCTCAAGAAGCAATTATCGAATATAACAAATGTAAAGACCCAAAGAAAAGGTCTAAAATTTACGAAGAAAGAATTAAATATCCTTTTGAAAAACTTGCTGAAAATGTAATCAATACATTTAAGTTCACTTACTTTGATGTTCCTAAAAAGGATATCCAAACAGAAGTAGTTTCTACGATGGTAGAAAAAATGCATATGTTTAAAGAAGGTAAAGGTAGAGCATTTTCTTACTTTACTATTATTGCAAAAAACCATCTTATCTTAAAGAATAATGGAAATTATAAAAGGTGGAAACAAAATGCTCTTCTTTCAGAAATGCCAGAAACTTGGAATCCTGAAAATGATTTTTATGAAAGTGAAGAAAATAATGAGTTTAAAGAATTTAAAAAAATAATGTTGAGGTATTGGGATAATAATTTAAATTCTATTTTTGCCAAGAAAAGAGACTTACAAATTGCAGATGCTATCTTAGAATTATTTAGAAGAAGTGAACACATAGAAAACTTTAATAAAAAACATTTATATCTTCTCATAAGAGAAATGACTGATTGCAAAACTCATTATATTACCAAAGTTGTAAATGTAATGAAACAACATCAGAAAAAAATGTTAAATGAATATCTTGAACATGGTGAATTTAGAGAACCAAAGAAAGAACTTTTTTGGGAACCAAATTCTGAAAATGAAAATCCATATTTAGATAATGATTACTTATAATGATGACATAATACAAGAACCAGAAATTAACTGTCATTCTGATTTGGATTATATTTGGAATGTAAGATTTCAAGATAGAAATAATATAAGCTTTAATATATTAAAAGAATTTAAATTAGATTCTGAAAATTTATATATAACAAAAATACCCAATAATATTATTAATTACAATTCTATTAATAATATTTTAGAAGTAGTTAATTTATTTTTTTATAAAAATAGATATTTAAAAGAATATACTCCTGAATATCATTATAGTTTTTCAAAGAAATGCTTTATGGTAAATGAGTATTTAAATTCAGATAAAAAATTTCGTTCTCATATTGGTGCTCATTTTCAACCAAGATTAGAAAAAGTAGTACTTCATCCTGGTTCAAATAGATATTTTGTTTTAGACCTATTTGATGATGATTCTCATGAATTTATATTTTGGAACACAAATGGTATTAAATTTAATTGGATGAGTGAAAATATAATTCCAATGGATACTGAACACCGTTTATTTAAGGAATACTTTTTTGGATTAACTCCAGACCATGGTTCGTTAATACCACATTTTTGCAATAGGAAAGATGGTCCCATGAGAGAAGAATCTATCGATTATTTCAAAACCGTTCAGAATGTTATTAAAAATTTAAAACTTTATATAAATTCAAACAAGGGAGTGATTCTTCCATTTAAAGTACATGATAAAGAAAATGCTAACGTAATTTGTACTTTAAAAAATAAAAAAGTAAAAACTTTTTACAAAGCATTATTCATAATATTTTCAAATAATTCTTATGAAGATGATGATGTTTATATTAAAACAGATATTTAGTTAAATATATATTTATATTTATGAGTTATATTTTAGGAATAAGTTGTGGTTATCATGATAGTGCTGCTTCTCTTATTAAAGATGGAGTAGTTCTTGCTGCATGTGAAGAAGAACGATTTACTGGTATTAAACATGATTATTCTTTTCCCACAAATACTATAAATTGGATTTATAAAGAATTTAATATTAGTGGTGATGATATTGATGTTGTTACCTTTTATGATAATCCTGAAACAAAGCTAAATAGAATAAAACGTTCAACACTTCGTGGAGGTTTGTTAAATTACTTCAATAGAAAAAGGATTATAAAAAGAAATAAAACATTTTCAGATAACATAAAAAATGAGATAAAAAAACATACTCATAATAATGTAGAAATATTTTTTTCAGAACATCATCTTTCTCATGCTGCCTACTCGTATTATACTTCACCATATGATGATGCACTAATTTTAACAGTTGATGGTGTTGGTGAATGGGAAACGACTTCTTTATATAAAGGAAAAAATAATCAATTGGAAAAAATAGAATCCATACAATTTCCACACTCACTTGGAATGTTGTATTCTGCTTTTACTGCGTATCTTGGATTTAGACCAAACGAAGGTGAATATAAAGTAATGGGATTGGCACCATATGGTAATCCATTAAACTATTTACAAAACTTTAAAAAACTATATACTGAAAAACAAAATGGAGATTTCAAATTAAATATGAAATACTTCACTTATGATTACTCAGATACTCAAATGTTTAATTATAAGTTACCTCTGGTATTTAAAATGCCTCCAAGAACACCTGGTTCTAAAATTTCTCAAAAGCATAAAGATATTGCTTCCACATTACAACATGAGTATGAGTATCTATTTTTTAAACTTTTAAAAAGATTATCAAAATTAGGTACTACTAAAAATTTATGTTTAGGTGGAGGGTGTGCATACAATGGAACTGCAAATGGAAAGGTACTAAGACAAACTTCATTTGAAAAATTATATATACCACCCGCTCCATCTGATTCTGGCTCTGCCATAGGTTCTGCGTTATACTACTATTATTTGGTAAATAAAGATGCTAAAAGAATTGCAAATCAAAATCCATATCTTGGTCCATATTACACCAAAGAAGAAATTCAACCTATATTACAAGAATTTAAAGATAAAATAGAATATAAATGGAATATACATACCTCAATTATAGATGAAGTTACTGATTACATTAAAGATAACAAAGTAGTTGGTTGGTTTGAAGGAAGAATGGAGTTTGGTGCAAGGGCATTGGGAAACAGAAGTATTCTTGCAAATCCAAGAGACCCTGATATGAAAAGAAAACTTAACTCAGTAGTAAAAAAAAGAGAAGGATTCAGACCATTTGCGCCGATTGTAAAAAAAGAATCAGAACATAAATATTTTATTGTAGATGGCGAAGTTCCATATATGAATCAAGTTGTATTGGTAAGAGAAGAACATCGAGATGATTTACCTGCTATTACTCATGTAGATGGTTCTGCTCGAATCCAAACCCTTGAAAAAAAGAATCACCATAGAATGTGGAGGATATTAGATTCTCTTGAAGAAAAAAATAAATATCCTATTGTACTAAACACTTCTTTTAATCTTAAAGACCAAACTATGGTGTTAGACCCCAAAACTGCAATACAAACATTTCTTAATTGTGATATGGATTTGTTAGTTATTGAAAACTTCATTATTAAGAAAAAAACACTTTAATTTTACATTTACATAACATTTTCTTAACATTGGTATATTTATACTAAAGAGGAATTATTATGAAAGAACAATTATTCAAAGTAAGGATTGTTCAAATGATAGCAATCCTATTACTTTCTCTGTGTACATTTCCACTCTTTGGACAAAACAAAGTTATTACACAGATAGACAACAATCTTTACGAGTATAGAGCTTACAACGAAGATGGTTCTATACACCAAAAAGGAACATACATCGGAACAGAAGATGGTAAATTATTAGTCCACTCTTATTGGCGTAATGATGTGGGCACAAAGGCTTTGTATAACAAAGGTAAGTTAGTTTGGATTAAACCCAAAGGACATCCTCGTTATACTTATGAACAGATAGAGTACGAACAAATGAAGGCTGAACTCAAGAGATTAAAAGCAATCGTAGCTCTAAATGATTAAAAAACTGGTCGTAGAATAAAGTGGCTAGTAACAAAACCCAACTCAAAAAGTTGGGTTTTTTTATTGACACCCAATATTGTTTGCCCATTAGGTGTTAAAATTAAAAGTGAACTTTTTTTATCATATATACAATAGTTATTTGTGGACAAGTCCGTTGTTTTGGAATATGAAAAAGTTATTATTCTTAATTAAAACAAAGGAGAAACAATATGGATTTTTTAAAGAAAATCGGCACATGGGCTGATGAACTAACAAAAATCGGTATTAGTATCGTTGCCTTGGGAGTTGTACTTGAAGTATTATTCAAAGGTGCAAACATTCCATTTTGGCCAGAAGTATCAGTAGTTGATAACATCATGGGCATTTTAGGAAGTTTGAGTGCTGAAGGTCTATTAGGACTAGTTGGTGCTTTCGTACTTTACCATATTATTAAGAAGTAAGATTTACTTATTAATATTCAAAACGCGTTAAGAACTAAACCTCTCTTCGGAGAGGTTTTTTTATTTACTATATTTATATACAACATAATATGGTATAATAATGAGTACAAATTTTGAATTATTTCCTGGTAAGAACCTAAGTGGATTGTTTGAAGATATATACAAAAATCAACAAAACAAAAAACAAAGGATTTCAGAACTAATCGCTGAAATGAAGAAAGTGATTAGACATGCAGGCGATATGGCCGTAATTGGTCCAATCATCAAAGATTTAATTGATACCTCAGTTCGTAACGATGAATCACTAATAAAAATGGCAGCAATTGCTCAACGAATAATTGGTGCCCAACACAAAGCAGAAGGTGATAGTGGATTCCTATCAGATGAAGAAAAAGAACAACTTCTAAAACAATTAGATGAAACAATTGCAGAAGTTTCTGATGAACATGATATAAAGGTTGATGAACTTACTAATGAAATTGAGGAACTAAAACAAAAAGTAAATAAATAAGATGCCAGAAAGACAAGACGAAAGTAAACGAAGTACAAGTACCGGTGGTTCTTTTTTCTCTAACAGAGAATATGGTGTTGTGCAGGGTATTGTTTTAGATGATAGTGAAAAATCTAAAAAAATATTAGAAATATTTGATGTAGATGATAATGATAAACCATTATCAGAATATGTTGGTCATATTATTGTAAAGAAAAAAACAGATGTAGAAGGACCTTCTACATTTTTACTTGTTCCTCCTTTTGTAGAAGATGATGCGTTTCCTATTGTAAACGAAACTGTAAGAATTATATCTGATGGTGGTGTTGAGTATTATAAGAGATTGCCAAATTCAAACATAAACTCAGGAAACTTTACTGAAAGTGGATATGATGTTTTTAACAATCAAACAGATAAATCATCTCAAAATAAAACAACAAATTACAAAGAAGTATCCACGACAGGAATTTCAAATTCAGAATCTAAAGGAAGTGAAATAGAAAACGAATACTTTAAACCTACGTTTAGACACAAACTAAGTGCTAATGAAGGTGATAAGATAATTCAATCTCGTTTTGGCCAATCAATTCGTTTTAGTGGATATAACAACGAAGATAGAGAACTATCACCAACTATTATTATACGAAATAGACAAAACGATTCATCCTTAGAAGAACCACTTAATACAAATAAATTAATAAAAGAAGATTTTAATAACGATGGTAGTATTATTGCTATTACATCTCAAAAATATCTTATTCCGTATGAGACTACAGTTAAAACCACTCCAATAAACTTTAGTTTACCCACTTATGATGGGTACGACCAATTTTTTGTTAATTCGGAAAGAATTATTTTATCCTCCAAATCCCAAGAAATGATTTTCTTCTCAAAAGGAGATTATGGATTTATTTCAGATGGTACATTTAAAATAGATAATGGGGAAGGCGGAGCTGATTTAGATTTTGGTGGGCCTGTTAATATTACTACCAATCGAAATAATGCACAAGTTTCTATCAATACAGGAAACGGTAAAATCCTATTGAATACAGAAGATACTCCAACTTCTGAACCATTGATTAGAGGTCAAAGAATGGTTACTCTTTTAAATCAACTTTTTCAAATTTTAATTCAGTTTCAAACATTGGGACCAAATGGCCCAAACAAAACATCACCAGATACAGTTGCTTTACTAACAAATCTTCAGGCAGATATTGAACAATTAAAATCTACAAAAAACTTTACAGAGTAAAAATGTCTTTTGCAATCTTTAAAATTAATATGTACTTCTTTATGAAGTTTCCACCCAAGGATAGAACACCAGAAGATTTTGCAAAAAAATTAACAAAAGAATATGATGGTTTGATAAAAAGAGGTGGTGAGTTGATATCTAAAGTTCCTGTTAGAACTGGAAATACTCAACTTATGGAAACCTTAGTATATTTTGCTTTATTAAAACAATCGTTTACAATGGATGATGTTTTAATGGATGGTATTGGTGAAGGAATACAAGGGTATTGGGTTGGTGCTACTTTACAAAATGCACCAATACCTATTGTACCTGCACCTGGTAGTTTTCAAAACACATCATTAAATAACGCCTTTGTAACTAATATTGGTAAATGGAATTCTCCTAGTCCAACTCCACCATCAGCTTCAGTTTTACCTTTTATTAACAAATTAATTCAATTTATTAAACTACATTTATTTACAGTACAAGGACAATTCTTAACTACATCATTATATCCAGGATTTCCACAAGTACCACCTGCACCTGGTGTTTTACCATGGCAAGGGTATATGATACCCAACATTCCTTTCATATTTCCATTCTTTGATAGAAATAAAGATGGAAATGAAGAAAATACAACAAACTCTGTAAATGATGTGGATGGTAAAGATTTACAAGAAAAAATAAATAATAAAGTTAAGGAAATAGAAGAAGAAGAGAAAAAGTTAATCGAAGAACTAAATGAATTTGTTAAAGACCCTAACATACCAGTTGATTCACCAATTGAACAGATAGAAACTGCAGAAGAATTAAGGCGTTCTATTATGAAAAAGATGAAAGATTTAAGATGTTGTGATTGTTAATACCATAAAATGGTTATGAATATATTTATATTAAGATAAAAGAAAACAAAGTAAAATGGATTCAAAGCAATTAGTAAAAGTTATCAAAACAATTGTAGAAGCTGAAGTGGCTAAAAAACACGAGAGATTTCTTACTAAAACCTTTCCTAAGATTTTAGAAGAAGAAGTATCTCGTAGAATGAAAACTCTATTGGAGGAGAAGGGGGGTGTTGTTGCTTCCTCCACGCAAATCGTGGAAGATGAAGTAGACCCATTCCAAATAGCAGAACAGGCACTACAAGAAGAAAGACAACAACCCAAAAAACAGTTCACAAAGAATACTGTTTTAAATGAGGTATTAAATAACACACAACCATTTACAGCTGCACAAAGAAAAGGTGGTATGGAACAAAAATCTGTATTAGATAAGTTCCAACAACCTGTAAATGAAAGTATGGATAAGACTGTAACATTTAACTCTCAAGGTGCTCAGGGTGGAGTGGATATGATGAGAGCCCAAATGGCACAAAAAATAGGGTATGGAGATATGCCAGGTGCTAATGGAGCAAGACAAGGTGGACTTGGAGTTCAAACAGGATTACCAGGATTAGATAGAATATTAAATAGAGATAATTCTGAGTTAGTTAAAAAATTCAGAAAGTAAGGAGTTTGAGTGGCTTACGAATTAGGGAAAAAAGTAGTTCAAGACTTAGAAGAGTACGATAAAGTTGCGTATGGAATTACCTCTCCTACACGAAGAGGTGGTTCTATGTTTGAACAAACTTTTTCTTCTTTTGAAGCTGCTAAATCTAATTTAAGAAACTTACTTCTAACCAGAAAAGGTGAAAGAATAATGCAACCAGAATTCGGAACAGGAATACATGGTGTTTTATTTGAACCTATGGATGATTCAAATTTTGAAGAAGATATAACAAACACTATTGTAGAATCTGTTTCATATTGGTTACCATATATTTCTATCAAAGATATAGATGTTCAAATGACCAATAAGATGAAAGATGAAAATAAGGCTATTTTAAAATTAAGTTTTACGGTTGGTCAAGAAATAAATACGGAAACAATAACATTAGATATTGAAGGATAATAATGGCACTTAATAAGGTACAAAATACGGGAAGAAAAATTAATTACTTGAATAAAGATTTTAGTCAGTTTAAAGAAAATCTTATTCAATATGCTAAAACATATTTCCCACAAACATATACTGATTTTAATGAATCATCTCCTGGTATGATGTTCATCGAAATGGCATCTTATGTTGGTGATGTTCTTTCATATTATATTGATGACACTTATAAAGAATCATTATTAACTACCGCTGAAGATAGAAGTAATTTATTAGATATTGCATCTGTATTTGGATATAAAACAAAACCATCTTCACCTGCAATAACAAAATTAACAGTTTATCATACAGTTCCGAGTAAATATAATTCATCAAATGGTGATTATGAACCTGATTCTGATTATTATTTAAGAATCAAAGAGGGAATGACAGTTCGTTCAACATCTACTGGTATATTATTTAGAACAACTGAATTATTAGATTTTAATGATTCTTATGATAGGCAAATTTCAATTTATCAAAGAGATACAAGTGGTAAACCGGCTTTATACTTAATTCAAAAAAATGTAAATGTAATTTCCGCAGAACTAAAGGAAATCACCTTTGATTTTGGTAGTTCTCCAAATTCATTCTCTCAGATAGATATTGCAGATAATAATGTAATTGATATTTACGATGTGAGAGATGATAGTGGAAACAAGTGGTATCAAGTACCTTATCTTGGACAAGAGATGGTTTATGTTGATTATCCAACATCAGAGCAAACTGATAAAGACCTTTCTCAGTTTAAAAATAGTGTTTCTAATATTTTAAAAGTAATAAAAACTTCAAGAAGATTTACTACAAAAATTAATTCAGATAACACTACTTCTATTATTTTTGGTGGTGGAACGGCAACATCAGATGAAACGCTTATACCAAACTTTAAAAATGTAGGATTGGGATTAAATAACTCAATAGATAGATTGGGTGCATCATTTGACCCATCAAATTTCTTAAAAACAAAAACTTATGGACAGGCACCAACAGGTACATTTACTATTTCTTATTTAGTAGGTGGTGGTGTAAGTTCAAACATACCATCGGGTGATTTAGTACAAATTGATTCAATTGAATTTGATGAAGATACTAACTTTTTTGAAGGAACTAAGTTAAGATTATATAACTCAACAAAAACATCTGTTGCGGTTGATAATGAAGGACCTGCATCAGGTGGTAGAGGACCAGAAACCGTTGAAGAGATAAGACAAAATGCACTTTCAATGTTTGGTTCACAAAACAGAGCCGTAACACGAAAAGATTATCAAGTGAGGGCGTTATCAATGCCATCAAAATATGGTTCTGTTGCAAAAGTATTTTGTGCAGCAGATGGTGAATTAGATAATAATTCTCCATCATCTATTTTGGCAAATCCTGATTATCTTAAACAATTTACTGAATTGGTAACTGATTTGAACTCCAAAAACATAACTAAAAAAGAAATACAATCTGAAATAGAAAAGTTTTTAGTTGGTAAAAAATCAAACATAGATGAAAAAAATAATCCATTTGCTATAAATTTATATGTACTTGGATACGATTCAAACAAATATCTTACAGGATTAAACAGAGCAGTTAAAGAAAATTTAAAAACTTATTTGAGTGAATATAGAGTTCTTACTGATGGTGTAAATCTATTAGATGGGTTTGTAATTAATGTTGGGGTGGATTTTGATATACGAGTTTATGGTGGGTATAACAAGAGAGAAGTTTTATTGGCATGTATTGAAGAAATAAAAAAATATTTTAATATTGATAATTGGACATTTAATACCCCAATAAACATATCCGAATTAGAATTATTAATCGCAGGAGTAGAGGGTGTTCAATCAGTACCTAAGTGTGAAATAGTAAATAAGTGTGGGGGTGTTTATTCAAATATAAAATATAACATTACTGATGCAACTAAAAATAAATTAGTTTATCCATCATTAGACCCATCTGTATTTGAATTGAAGTACCCAAACAAGGATATTAAAGGGAGAGTTGTGTAATGTATTACTTTGTAACCGCATCAAAAGATGCAACGATTTACTTACAACAACCAACACAGAATACTGGGTTGGATGAAATATTAGAAGTTTCCAAAACTTATTATGGAAGTCTAAAAGATATTGCACACACTTTGATTAAATTTGATACCACTCCACTATCTCAATCAATTGTAAGTGGTGAGGTAACAATGAGTTCAGCTGAACTTATTCTTAGAGAATGTGAATCATCAGAAATCCCAACAGATTATACAATTTATGCTTATGCAGTAACCCAATCATGGGATATGGGTATCGGTACTCGTTTTGATGAAATTAGTACTGATGGTGTAAGTTGGAACTCTGTAAGAACCGGTATAGATTGGATGACATTGGAATCACATTCGGCTGATACCACAGGTTCATTTAATGGTAAAGGTGGAACTTGGTTTACTGGTTCTTATTCATCACAATCATTCTCATATGAAACTTCTGATATTGAGATGGATGTTAAGACAACTATGGATAGTTGGATTAGTGGTTCCCTTCCAAATGAAGGATTTATACTAAAACATACATCATCGTTAGAAAATGATACAGTTGATTACGGACAATTAAAATTCTTCTCAAAAGAAACAAATACAATCTACCAACCTAAAATACGAATTGGTTGGGATGATTCTACATTTGTTACAGGTTCTTTAACAGAACTTACCGCTGATGATATTCATGTAACATTCAAAAGATTAAAGACCAGATACAAGCGTGGAAGTAAACCTGAAATCAGAGTTTTCGGTAGAGAGAAGTATCCTCTCAAAACATACACCAATCAATACTCTTACACAGATGTAAAATATTTACCATCATCTACTTATTACCAAATAAAAGATGTGGTAACTGATGAGGTAATTGTACCATTCTCAAACTATACAAAAGTATCTTGTGATGCAAATGGAAATTATTTTAAACTCAATTTAACTAATTGGGAATATAGTAGAGATTATTACATTGAAATAAAAGTAGATAGAGATGGTGTAATCGAATACTTTGAAGATAAGGATTTAACTTTTACAGTAGAAAAATAAAATGGCATTAGACAATCAATTTAGAATTAACGAACTTATAAGTAGTGGTTCTCGTGCAGTGGTATCTAAAGATACTGCTACAGGTGAGCACACTTTTGTATATAATTCTGACCAGATTGTTTTAGGTAAATCAGAAGGTGGAACTGCTCCTTATACTCACATTCGAGGTGAACGAGATGGAGAACAGACTGGTAGAATAGAAAAACCTAAATATGATGAAGAACAATTAAAGAAAGCGGTAGATGTTGAAGTAGATGAGTTAATTGGTGCACCACGAGCTCCTCAACCTGATGTTGTTCCAAGACCTGTATATGAAGATTTAAGAAAATTATACGAACAAGCACTTGCTGATTTAGCTCAAGCAAATATAAGAATATCTCAATTAGAATCACAAGTACAAACATTAACTTCGGAAATAGAAGCGTTGTTGGTTGAAAATGATTCGTTAAAAATACAAAGAGCCGCTGCTGAAAATGAAGCACAAGTAGCTACTCAACGATATGGTGATTTATTGAAAGATTTTTCTAATGCCATTATAAAGGGTACTCGTGATGGAATTGAAAGAGTATCGTTAAAGGCACAAGTAGAAGGATTACAGGCACAGAAAGAAACACTACGAGAACAATTAAAATCACTTAACTTGATTATTTCTCAGTTAGAACAAAGAATCGAAGAACAAGAAGAAAGACAGGCATCTGAATCTGCATTAGATGGACAACCAGGTTCATTTGATGAAATTGGAGAAACAGGATATAAAATACCACAAGGTGAGTTTACTAAACAAGATAAACAACTTTATATTGAAACTGAAAATGATGATAGAATCGTTGTATTACAAGGAACTGGTTTAAATTTATATAACTTTAGTAAAGATAGCTCAACAACATTTAACATATCAGTAGATGGTAAGGCTAAAGATTTCTTAGAAGCACCATCAAGTATAACTTTACCTGCAAGAGAAGGTACTACACCAGGTGTTGGACATATAACATTTAAATGGAAACCACTCGGAAGAACAGCACCGAGAAAATCAACCACATCTGGTAATCTTAAAATAACAGCAAGTAGTGGAGAATCATTCTCAGTTAAAGTGGATTACAAGAAAGAAGTTCGTAGAAAAGATAGATGGAGTGCACGAGGAAGTGCAAGAGCCGTAGTAGGAAGTGAATTATAATGGCAATAGTAGATTTTAAAAAAGTAGAAAATAACAAAGGATACTTTGTTGATGAAAAAGATAGAAAAATCTTTGAGAGAGAAATCTCTAAAGGTTACTTTGGCATGAACATAGGTGATATTATTGAATTTGTTATTTATGATTCAAATGATAATCAACTTCCACAAGAATCGGCAGAAGGTTCCCTTGTTCGATATATTGAATATAATGATAATACTGAAAAGAAATATTTTGGTAAATCACAAAAAAATAAAATTACTTTAAAATCAAACGATTCTGATGAATTTTTCATCGATACAGAAAAATTAATTAGAGAAGCTGGATATTCACAAGGAATCTTCAAAACACAGATTTCATTAGTAAACAGAAGATTGGGTTCGGAAACAAGAACAAATGATAAAGTTTGGATTCATGAAATATCTCCATCACGAACGGAAGTAAGATTATTACCTACTATTGATGATAAGACAGGTAGACCAAACTCTGATTTAGAACAAAGATATAGAGCGTTTGTGGAATGTGAAATATTTGCAGCTGATGTAAATCCATTTATTGATGAATTCATAAATCAATTTGATGTAGAAGCTGCATTAAAAGCTTTACTTGGTATGAAGGGTAAAGTTGCAAATGGAAAACAATACATTAGATTGATATGTGATGAATTTAAAATAAATGATTTTGATAAGTTCTTAACAGATGTAAAGACTAAATTTGTAGAAGCTGCAAATCATTACAAAAATCACAGAGAATATAATATCTTATCCATAAATTATGGAAAACCCAATGGAAGTGGGGCTAAAGTAACATATAGAGAAAATGAAATATATGATACTATTTGTAATATAGTAGGAAATGTTATTGAGTACTATTTACCAAAACGAGATTTAAAAGAAGAAAGTGTATTAACTTTTGAACAACAAAAAACTTTAGATAAAGTTGACCAACTTCTTAAAACCGTTAAAAGTAACGAAAGGTTTAAATCTTCTATACCTGAATCAGTTGAAAAGCCAGTTGTTGGATGTATGGACCCTAAGGCATTAAATTACAATCCAAACGCAGATATAAACGATAAATCATTGTGTGTTTATCCAGAACCAAAACCAAAAGACCCACCTGCACCAAGAGATAGTAGACCAAAAGTGGAACCAAAGGAAATTGTAACTCCACCACCTCCACCACCACCTCCTATCATTACTACAAGGGAAAAACCGGATGGAACTATAACAAATACATTTACAGACCCAAGGGATATTGTTGTAAGAGGAATTGGATTTGATGATGAATTACCAATGATTAACATAGGTGGTAAGGCTGTGGTAGAAAAAACACCTTTAACAGAAAGATTGACAAATCCTTCAAATTATTTAGTTGGTGGAATTGATGGTAGAGGCGGAACGGGTGATTTATCAATCGTACCAGGAAGTTTACCAGGTCAAAATCCATATGTAACAACGGGATTAGATGAAGAATTTCCTGACCCAAGTAATCAAATGAGTAAAGGAAATTATTCTGCCGCAGAACAAATGGCGGCAAGAGATAGATATTTATCTAAAGTAAAAACTAAACAATCTAATCAGATTGAAGAAGCACAAGATAAATTAGATAAAATAGGTACAATAACAAAATCAGGAAGGGTTAGAAGAGATGGCTAAACCATTTAGAAGAGGATTGTATCCAGGTGAAATATTTACCTATCCTGATGGTTCTCGTTGGGAATGGAAAACTATATATAGACCAGATGGTAGTATAGGAAAACAAAATTGGAACCAACTTAATGGACCAACGAGCAACAAAGAACTAAGTTCTGATTTCTTAAAACCGAAAGAAGGATTTGGTAATGTAATTGGTATTGGTACTGATGATGTACTATTTCAAACAGATGGAAAAGGAAATGTAATAGGTGCAAGTGGATTTGGACTTGATGCAAACGATATAAATACAAAACCTCTTGAAGAGATAATGCAAGTTGAAGAGGGTGTATTGGAAGATTTCAATGATGATGGAGGATTTAGTACACCTGGTGGATTTATATATCCTCCTACCAAATGGAGTATTCCTATTCCAATGAAAATTCACTTAAATGTTTTAGTTGATAAAGCATTTGGACCTCATACATTATTTGTTAATGGTCAAGTATCATCAGATACTTCGTTCACCTACACCGATAACGAATTAAGTGATGGTGTTACATTTACGGTAAAATATGGAGGTGGATGGTCTCGTATTCAATATTATATTGTACAAAAAGGAAAAAGACTTGTTGAATTATATTCTACCGAATATGATGAAAGTGGAGTATCTGGTGGAAGAAAACGAGTAGTAAGTTTTTTAAAAGATACTATATACTCTTTAGTGTTTAAGGGAATGTATTCTGAATACAAAGAACCATCAGACCCAATTGAACTACCATTACCAGAGGACCCAATACCACCTATCATTCAAGATACACCAACCATATCTGTTTCTCCAAAAACATTTACATATAATTTAAATGAACGTAGGGGTCATAAGATACAATGGAGAACAAACTTTGCAGATAAAGTTGTTTATTCATTAGGTAAAGTAAAAAAAGATTTACCAGCAAGTGGTGAATTAGTACTTACTGCACAAGATTTTCCAAATGGAGTAGGACAATATACAATTTATCTACAACCAGAATCTAAATTAGCTGGAAGTGGAACTTATGAAACTATTGTTGTAAATGTTTTATCAAAGGTTGGATTTCCTGGTCCTGATATAACTCATATTGATTATCCAGAAAATATCATCGGAGCTGATTTTAAGGGATATGATGTTGATTTTGGAATTAATTGGTCCTCTATTAATACAAATTGGGTTGATGTATGGGTAGGTAAAGTATCAAGTAGAACTCAAATTGCAAAAAAATTACCAGCACAAGGTGGTTTAACTTTAAAAGTAAGTAATGTACTTAAAACCGCTGGATTTAATATTGAATCAGACCCTGATTTTGTTGATTTTAAATTATTACTTGCACCTTCAAATAGTGAAGGAGATACTATTGCAAGAGGAAAAGTTGAAGAAATAAAAATAAGATTTGATAAAAGTAATTTAAAATTAAGAAGAAATAAAGTAATTGGTGATATCAAAGAATCAATTTGTGGTCTTTTTGATAAATCTATTTTAAAACAAGATAATTCTAAATACTTAACTCACTTACTTCATTTTGGAAATGGAAAAAACAAATTAATATCTACATGGGATATTGATACAGAAACCTTTTCAGAATATACAATAGTAAATGAAGCTACTGGTGAGGAAAGAAAAACTAAAGAAGAAAAATCTCTTGTATTAAAGTTATACGAACCTCTTGGTGGAGAAATACAACCAAACCAACAAGTTTGGATTTCTAAAGTTCAATCAATTCCTTTGATTGAAACTATGACAATTATCAATGAAGGTGATGATGAGTGTATCGTTTTAAAACCTAATTTTAATGAAGAATATGTTGATGATTTAGGACTACAAATATACGATGATATTATATCAAGTGGTTCTGCAACTTCTACTGAAATAATAAACCAATATGTTAGTGGTAGTGGATTTGATTTATCTTCATTAGATATTCAATTTGTAAGTTCTTCTTATTCTATTGTAGATAATGGAACAGGTCAAATCAAACAAAAAAGTGGAGAATCTATTTGGTATTCTAACTTTGTAAAATATTCATCTGCAGAAGAAAGAATTGAAAACTTTTGGTACAAAATAAAATTAATAGAATTTTACAATGAACGATTATCACTTATTACATCTGGTTCTCATTATACAAGTACTGTTGCTTTATCTAATGAAAAAACAAAAATAGATTATAAAATAAATGAAATCAAACAAAACTTTGATTCATTTGAAAAATTCTTATATACATCATCATCTGTAAGTGGAATTACTTATCCTGGTGCTGGTTTAAATGAAGTTTCTGCATCAACCTCAACAGATGGATTAACTTGGTATAGTTCTGCTAAAACAGAAGCATATAACTATGATAAGAATAATGATTCTCGATTGGTAAACAATTTACCAAATCATGTTAAGAATTCGGATGAAGGACAGGAATTTGTATTGTTCTTTGATATGATTTCTCAGCACTTTGATATTCTTTGGGTATATACAAAAACATTAGCAGAAAGAAAAAAATTAGAACACAAGAACTCTGTTGGTATTAAAGATACTTTAATTTATCAAATGTTAGAATCACTTGGTTGGGATGCTGATATTGGATTAAAATCATCTGCTCTTTGGGATTTTGCATTTGGTAAAGATACTGATGGTACTCAAGTAAGAGCTAAAAAAGGTAAAGATAGACAGAATGAAACATGGAGAAGAATCCTTAACAACTTACCTTACTTATTAAAACATAAAGGTACTAAACGAGCAGTTAATGCTTTGATGGCGTGTTATGGTGTTCCTGCATCATTATTAACAATTACTGAATATGGTGGACCACGAGATGTAACACAAAGTGGTACAACCAAGTTCACATATGAAGATAGAACGGCTGCAATCAATATATCAGGTTCGGCGGCAATAACAATACCTTGGAAAACATATACTACTGATTATCCAAACTCGGTAGAGATTAGATTAAACTCAGACCAAAAGAAGAATCAAAAAATACTTAGTGGTGATTCTTGGTCATTAGATGTAATAAAGGATACTGGTTCTCTTGCTAAATTTAAACTCACAGTAGGTTCTCAATCTTCAACCACGTCAACAATGCCTTTCTTCAACGATGAATATACTCAAATCGTTGTAAACAGAGTTACGGGAAGTACAGGAGATACATTCACCTTATATGCAAAAGAAGGATTCCAAGAAAGAATTCGAAATGAAGTATCAACTACATTATCGGCTACAACTAAAGCGTGGACAAGTGGTAGTGAATTAACTATTGGTGGTAGTACACTAACAGGTTCGATTGATGAGTTCCGTTTATGGAGAACTGCATTAAATGAAACAAATATTGAAAACCATACATTATTACCAGATGCAATCGATGGAAATTCACCATCTGCATCAACTGAAGATTTAATTTTTAGATTAGATTTCGAATATCCTAAGAATAGGTTTTCCGATACATCTATCAAGAATGTTTCCATAACAACAACTTATGGAACTTATGCAACTGCAAGTAACTTTGATAATAATACATCGTATCCTTATCAATATACTACATATGATAGAACTGTAACTGCAAATGTACCATCAAGTGGAACTTCGTTTGGTAATAAATTTAGATTTGAAACTCAATACGAACATGGAAGTTCTACGGCTTTAACTCCAACATCATCTCTTGATTTATCATACAGACAGAGAGTTACAAAAAAATCATTTGATACTGCACCTGTTGATACGAATAAATTAGGATTTTTCTTTTCACCAATAAAAGAAATAAATTTAGATATTTTAAAATCAGTTGGTCCTATTAACATTGATGATTATATTGGAGACCCATCTGATAACTACAATGATGAATATACTGCATTAAAAACATTTAGAGATTATTATTTTGAAAGATTTAATCTTAATTTTAATGAGTATGTACAACTTGTAAGATATATTGATAAATCTTTATTTGACCAATTAGAATCTCTTGTTCCTGCAAGAGCTCAAATGGCAAAGGGATTATTATTAGAACCACATATTCTTGAAAGAAGTAAAACGAGATGGAATAGACCAAGTGGTGAAGAAAATTATCATGAAGTTTCGGTTGATACAACAGATGATATATCTATTACTTCAACTAATTCAAATTACTTGACTGTGATATCTGCATCAGAGGATACAGTTTTATCTGGTCAAAATATTTCTTATGTAGGACACCTAAGTGAAAGTAATGATAGCAGAGTATCTACTGAAATTTTAAATTATAATGGTACTTATCAAAATCAAGATGATTTATCTGTATCTGGTTTAATTACACGAAACCAAAACTCGACTGGTGCTTCTATTGAATTAAATATAGATGCAAAAATAACTGGTTCTTTATTGGATTCTTTTTATCAATCGAATGGATATGAATCTATTGGAATGGATTCTGATGGATTATCACGATTAGGATTTAATTTATATGGTGAAAATTCGTATTCAATTAGAACACGATTTGATGGCAGGGGTAACTTAGTAAAAGATAAAGTACGAGTATTTAGAATAAAAGAATCATATAGTGAAAATGAAATAGTTAATTCTGATTCAAATGATTCAAGTAGAGGAACTGAAAGTGTAAGTGTTACAAAATATAAACAAAAAGTAGTTATACTTTCTCAAAGTGGTTCTGCTCCAAGTGTTAGTGGAAATGTTGTAGAAGTAGAACCTTTAAATGGACATTTCACAACTCATTACAGAAATGTTGGAGATTTAACAACTGGATTAGAAAATTCATACTTTAATGGTTCTAAACAAACAAGTGCAACTACCTTAGATGGTGGTTCACCTGTACAAACATTTACTACTAATCCTAATACATTAAGAGTTTCTGATAGTGGAAGAGGTAGTGGAGAACCGATTTTAGAAGTAGATTAGTAAAATAAAATAATTAAAAATAAAGATTGTTATATTTATATATTGAATAACAAGAGGAATAAATTATGGCTTATTTAGATAATTCAACAATAACAGTAGATGCTATTCTTACCAAAAAGGGAAGAGAAAAACTTGCATCTGGTCAAGGATTAAATATTACACAGTTTGCATTAGGTGATGATGAAGTGGATTACACATTGTATGAACCGGCACACCCAAAGGGAAGTGCTTACTACGATTCTGCAATTCGTGCAATTCCAATCACAGAAGCTTCACCAGATGAAACTCAAGTATTAAAGTATAAATTGGTAACTTTACCAAAAGGAACAACTAAGATTCCACAAGTAGAATTTGGTGTTCCAAATATTGCAGTTACTCAAAATTCGGGTCAAGTATCCTTATCACCAACTACTTCACCAAGTGGAAATACACAAAGTGGATATACTCTTGTACTTGCTAATAAAAACGCAGGTTCTATTGTTGGACAAGGAGCAGGAGCTGGAACAGGAACAATTCCGGTATTCTTAGGAGATGAAATTACAACAACAGCAGCCGTAGAAAGTGGATTAACTTTCACATTTATTCCTAACCCAAATATTAGAACAACTATTAGAACAACATTGACTGTATATGGTAATGAAACGGGTGGTTCACAAACTATTCCTGTTACAGTAACTTATGTACAACCAACATAATAACGGAGATTTATAAAAGATGGCACAGATAACAGGACAAGCAGGAGTTGATTTATCTACGGACTTAGCGAATTATTTATCCGCTAACCAAGGTAATCTTACTTCTGAACAATTAACTCGAATCATTAACCAATATCTTACTGGTGGTGATAAACTTGGTGCACAAGGTGGTGCAATTACCCAAGGAATCTATAAAAGATTCGGTGAGTTTGACCAAGTAACAGGTAAGGTAGAAGTGGTAACCACAGGATTATGGAGTGGTGATACTGGAAGTTTAACTTCTTTTTACACTTCATCTACTCAAGTTGCAGCGGCAAGTGGAGATTATTACTACAATGTTTATAATACTGCAAACACTTCATCAGTACAATTCTCAGTAGCTTATGGACATAGATTAGGAAGTGGTTCAGTTTCATTAGCAAACAATGATTCATCTACTTTAGCAACTAAAGCAACTTATGCACAATATAAATCAATTCTATTAGACCAAGATGATACTCAATTCTTATTCGCAACTTCTTCAGGTACATCACATGCTTCAGATGCCATCTATGTGATTAACTTGGCAAGAGCAAGATACAAAGAGAAAATGGATGCAGGAAACTGGTCATTAAAACTTTCTGGTTCTAATGGAATCTCAACACTTATTGATGATAGTGGAAAGAAATTCTCAGATACAGTTGGAAAAGCTGGTAGAGTATTCGATGTTGTATCTGGTTCACTTAACCTTGGTTCACAGAATGATGCAACAGTTGCACAAAGATATAATAGTGGTAGTGGAGCAATTGTAGCAGGACAAGGATATGGTAAGTTTTATCCTGATTTAGGAATTATCGTTCTAAACCCAGAAGCAGTTTCTGCAACAGTAGGTACTGTACATGGTGCTAACTTAACGGGTTCACTTTCAGTAACAGCGGAACAACAAAATCACCAATATCTATATGATTCAATTGTTCTTGGTTCTGATTTTGAAGCAAGAAGAACAGAAAATGTTTCTACATCACATTATTTCGTAAGAGCAACAAACAGAGAATTTAACTTCTCGAATAACCCAACATATGTAACAGGTACAGATGGTACATTCTCAGAATCTACTTTTGAAACTGACCCTAAGACATTTATTACAACTGTTGGTTTATATAACGATTCAAGTGAATTAATCGCAGTAGCTAAAACCTCACAACCAATCGCTAAATCATTTGATAAAGAAGTATTAATCAAAGTAAAACTTGATTTCTAAAAATTATTAAACCTCTAAACAACCCTCACCACTTAGGTGGGGGTTTTTTATTTCCATATATTTATATAGAGGAATTATCTTATGTTAAAAAATATACCAAAATCAAATATAACTCGTAGGAGTTTTAAGGTCTATAAAAGATTTACTGCAGACCAAACAGATTATCCTGTAATAAAGGCATATTCTGAAAGCGGTATATTTGATTCAGATACATTTACAAAAGATGAAGGTGTTTATGTTCACCTCATTTACAAATCCATCGAAAAAAAATATTATACCGATAATGGATTATTAAATAATTATGGAAGTTTAAGTAATCCTGCAAACTTTTCGGTTGATAGAGAATTTGGTAGTACTATATATGTTATAAAAATAGACCAATCTAAATTTGGTGAAAGAATTAAACCAGGAAGTTTAAGAATCACCGATACTGATACATCTAATTTATATCTAGATAATTCACAAGGTACTATTATTGGTTCACGTCCAATATACGATATTGTATCTATGGATATTGAAAACTCTGAATTAATAATATCATCTGATTCTGTTAATTATACATTAACAATAACTTCTATTGATTTACAAAGTGGTGCAGCGATTTTAACATATCAAAGTAATACTGAAACAGAATATATTGCAACTATTGATTTAGAATCGGCAAAAATTGTGTTCACTGCAGAAATATCAATAGGAGATGTAACTATTGCTCAAGAAGATTATGGAAATGTATTTTACTCAGATGGTTTAATTGTATTTACAGAACTAACATCTGATATTGAAAATTACGAAATAGAATATCGTTCAACTCAAACAATACATGAAACTGAAATTCTATTAGAAGCAAAAGAAGGAGAATTTAACTATTCACAAAACCCATCTGCAGTAGAAGTTACCCTAAGTGGTTCTTATGATTTTACCACAACTGCTATTACAAATGTTTCTCCTGCTAAAACTGTAAAAATAAAACATTATAGAGATATCAAACAAAAATCAAGTTACGATGGAACTTATGGTTCTACAACAGGTTCATGGGATGATTACGAAAACAATAAACTATCAGACCCAACTGGTTCGTACCTTGCACCATATGTTACTACAATTGGTATTTATGATAAAGATGGTGATATGGTTGCAGTTGCAAAACTACCACAACCATTTAAGAACTTACCTGATTATCCAATTAACTTTATTGTTCGTTTCGATACTTAATTTATATTTATATAATACAAAGGAGATATATTATGGCTTCAATTGAAGAACTTTATGAAAAATCAGATTTTGCTAAATTAGCAGATAAATCAAAAGATAAAACACCTATTTCTGCAGATGATAGTGGAAACAAACTACATAAAGATGAAAAGGCACTTTCACAGGCCAGAGGTGGTAAATTAAATCAGAAAAAATATTCTGATTCTGTAAAATACTAACATTTGAGTTTAATTCAAAACGATTTAAAAAAGTGGGCATATGTTCACATTCCCAAAACGGGCGGAACCTCTATTTCAAATATTTTAAACAAAGAAGATGGTTCTTTTAAAGTTACTGGACATGATTCAGTAGATTTATTCAAAAATTTACATAATTACTATAAGTTTACTTTTGTTAGAAATCCGTACTCACGATTTATATCTACATATTATCATGAATGTAGAAAAGTAAATGATACAATTACACTTACAAATTTTGTAAAAAAAATAACAGATAACGATATTTTGTACTTATCCCAATCTTATTACATAGACCGTAAAATTGAAAATTTTTCTAAAATAGGAAAATATGAAAATTATGTAAATGATTTACATGGTATTCTACAAGATTTAAATATACAATCAGAAATACCACACCTTAATCGAAATCCCCTATATGACAAACATCCTGAATTAAATTCTGAAAAACTATACTTTCAGATATTAAAGCAGGAATCTTATGTGGTTGATTTCATAAAAGAAAGGTACAAAGATGATTTCAAAATTTTTAATTATGACATGGACATATAATGGACAATATATAACCGAAATAGGAGATATGCCCGAAGATGTATTTGGGTTTATATATAAAATTACAAACGGTAAAACAGACCAATATTACATCGGTAAAAAACAAGTAGTTTCAGTTCGTAAAAGAAATTTCGGTAAAAAAGAAATTGCTGCTCTTGAAGATAAAAGAATGAAAAAATACGAATATGTTACCAAAGAATCAGATTGGAAAGAATATCGTTCTTCTAATAAAGAAGTAAAAAGTTGGTTCGAAGAAAACGAAAGGGCTCTCAATGAAGGAAGAACTGATGATATTAATAACCAAATTGAATTAAGGATATTACGATTCTGTTCAAATAAAAAATCACTTACTTATTATGAACTACAAGAACAATTTGCACATGATGTTCTTGGAGATGAACGAGCATTAAATGATAATCTTTTAGGAAAGTTTTTTAGAAAAGACTTGGAAAATTAAAATATTTTTCGTATATTTAACTGTTAATTGTATCTTATGGATAAATATATTTCATTTGACCCATGGTGGGGTGGATTTAATAACGTAAGAATGTCATACGAAACGGCAGCTGCAATATCGGTAGTTACTGGTAGAAAATTAATATTACCACCCGCAGTTTACATCTTATTTTTATCGGAACATGATGATAAATCAACTTTTTTTGATATTTGGAAAATATATGATAAGGATAAATTCAAAGAACAATTCGATACTATTGAATATGATGAAATTGAAGAATACAAACAATTTAATTCAGATACTCAATACTTTGATGGTATCAGACATTCTAACATAGTTAGAAGTATTACATTTGATGATACCTATGTAAATTGGGGACCTATGGAATCTCCACTATCTAATCATGTTCTTGTATCTACTTTTAACAACCGAGATGTTTTTGAAAAGTTTAGAAATAAAAGAAATGTTAAGTTTTTAAATTCATATCACAAATTCATACATTTTCCACGAAATCTTTTATGTCATTTTTACTATCATGTTTATTCAGATGATATGAAATCTTTGGCTAAAAAAATAGAAAATGGATTTCAAATTAGAAAAGAATATCATGATAAAGCAAATAATTTAATGAAAGGTGATTTTGATGCCGTACATATTAGAAGAAATGATTTTAAGTGGGTACGAAAAGACCTTACTGATGATTTATATAATAATTTAGAAGATTATTTAGAAAATAAGGTTAGAAAAGATGTTCCACTTTATATTGCAACAGATGAAACTGATTTGAGCATATTTGATTTTCTCAGAAATAAATACAATATAGTGTTCTTATCGGATTTAGTATCAGATATTCCATTACATGAAGAACTAATATTAGATACTTTAATATGTTCTAATGCTGAAAACTTTTATGGAAGTCATTTATCAACATTTACCGATTATATTAATATTCAAAGAAAGTACAAAAATAAAAAGGATTGTTCAAGACAAAATTTAAATAATAAAAGAGAAGATATAACAGAAGAAACACTACCATGGTTACAAGAGCATTATTCATGGGATAAGTTGTGGGTAAATTTATATTAAAATAATTTGGTTATTTAAAATATTTTTCGTATATTTGTACCAAGATAAAAAGCGTATATGCTATCACATCACGAAAAACAATCAGTTATAAACATCTTAGATGATGTATTAGGACCAGGTACATCTTTAAAAGGAGATGAACAGGCACACTATTGTCCTTTCTGTCATCATCACAAAAAGAAGTTACAAATAAACCTACAAACTCAACAATGGCATTGTTGGGTATGTGATGCGAAAGGAAAACGCATACATAGGTTACTTAAAAGATTACAAGTAGATTCTCATAGATTAAAAAAAATATATGAAATCTATGGTAATGATTATGTTGTTTATAGTAATGATACCGAAGAAGAAACGGTAGAGTTAAGGTTACCAAATGAGTTTCGTTCACTATTAAAAGAACCAAAGGGATTAAATCCTTTGTTCAGAAAGGTGAAAGAATATGCAAGAAAACGAGGTATTAGCGAGGGGGATATTAAACGTTATAATATCGGTTATTGTGATTCTGGTCATTATGCCAATCGTATTATTATTCCGAGTTATGATAGAGATAATAGACTCAATTACTTCATCGCACGCTCTGTATTCGATGAGGAAAAATTTAAGTATAAGAATCCGCCGGTTTCGAAAAATGTTATCATGTTTGAAAACCAAATAAATTGGAATGAACCAATTACCTTAGTAGAGGGAGTTTTTGATGCA
>Ga0181572_10000654_pt1 | contig 25013 bp, 25 predicted proteins | sample 101ome_26_FD_133004 | JGI IMG/M metagenome (GOLD analysis project Ga0181572, IMG submission 133004) | Coastal salt marsh microbial communities from the Groves Creek Marsh, Skidaway Island, Georgia - 101408AT metaG (megahit assembly) | ecosystem: Environmental > Aquatic > Marine > Intertidal... | reverse complement strand
GCAAAGAACAGCGGCAGCACATCGAATACCTTGTTGCCCTGCAGACAGCTTTTGCTGATGACCGCATCCAGGCTGGGAGTCGCCTTTTCCAGGTAGGCAATAGCCGCCTTTTTACTCAGAAAGTCATTGATGCGTGACAGGCCATGCTCGAGTGTTCCGGTCCAGTTGCTGTCGCTGCTGCCATGGGCGAGGAGAATGAGGTGGTGGTCTTTGGCAAGTACTGTCATGAGTCCAAACCGTCAGGGAATACGTAAGGTAATGCTTAAGGTGATACGTAGAGTATTGGCATAGCAGGTAATCGCCTATAATTACCGACTTTGCGTTAGACACCAATTTGGTGTTTCCATGGTTTTTTTTTATACGCTGACAAGTAGACGGCAGATCAATGAGCAAACGCGCTGTACTCCTCGCCAATCTGGGTTCACCGGACCAGCCTGACGTCCCCGCCGTGAGGCGCTACCTGAACCAGTTCCTGATGGACCCCTATGTCATTCAGTTGCCATGGATACTGCGACGGCTGATCGTCGGGCTCTTCGTGTTGCCGTTTCGGCCGAAACGATCCGCGGAAGCTTACCAGAGCGTCTGGACTGATCGTGGCTCACCGCTCATTGCCCTGTCTGAAGACATGCTGGCCGCGCTCAGGGCCGAAACCGGGATACCGCTGGCCTTGGGCATGCGCTATGGCAATCCGTCTATCGGCGCCGGACTGAAACAGCTCATGGCCGATCCCGAGGTCGAGGAAATTCTCTATATCCCGCTCTACCCCCATTATGCCGACTCCACGGTGACGACGTCGGTGCGTGAAGCCGAGCAGGAAATCGCGCGCCAGGGCCTGAACGTGAAGCTGACCGTGCTGAAGCCTTTCTACAACCGGCCGGACTATATCGATGCATTGGTGGCCAGTGCCGGCGATGCCCTGCAGGACAGCACGGGCTATGACCATGTCCTGTTCAGCTACCACGGCCTGCCGGAACTGCATATCACCAAGGCCGACCCTACCGGCAGCCACTGCCTGAAGGTGGAGAACTGCTGCCAGGTGCCCTCACCTGCCCATGCCACGTGCTACCGTCACCAGGTCATGGAAACCACGCGCCTGTTTGTGGCACAGACCGGCCTGCCGGAAGATCGCTTCAGCATCACGTTCCAGTCACGCCTGGGACGGGCCAAGTGGCTGGAACCCAGTACAGAGGAAACGTTGAAAGCCCTGGCGGGCAAAGGCGTTAAGAAGGTGCTGGTGCTGTGCCCGGCGTTTATTACGGACTGCCTGGAAACGCTTGAAGAGATCGAGATCCAGGGTGATGAAGTTTTCCAGGAGGCCGGAGGCGAGAAACTGACGCTGGTGCCCTGTCTCAATGCCCACCCGCAGTGGATACAGACAATGACCCACTGGATCGAGCATCCCGAGCCGGCACAACTCGAAGAGGTTGTCCCGGACCGTTAGGAAACCGGGATAGTCGCTGTGAATTACGGACCTAGAGAACGTCCACCTGCAGGTTGTCTGGTTCCACTTCCCGCAATACCTCTTCCAGCTCCGCTTCTGAACCGGCATTGAATTCGTTGTAGATCAGGACCAGGTAAGAGTGGTTCTGTGCCGGGCGGCGATGGGTGACTACCTGGGAGTGAATGCTGCACCAGTTGTCACTGCCCGGTAAACGAAAATCCAGGCGCGCCTCATGCAGGTATTCTTCCTAGGCCATCAGCGCCTCAATGGGCTGGCTGTCACAGCTGATCTGAATGCTGGACCTGGAAATGTTCACGGCTTGGGTTTTGAACAGCAGAGACTGGCCTTTGCTGTTCAGCGCAATGCTGACAGGGAAGTGGACAAGATGTTTGGACATGTATGTCGCTCTTTCATGGCTCACCTTTAGCGTGTGTGATTACCCCCTTTTTGAGCACTGTGGCCGTTGTAGGGGCGCCATGACACAAGCGACTATCCGCGCCTTTGAAAATAATGATCTGCGTCACAGGTTAAGGGCTGCTGATAAGGAAAAGGTGAGCTCGCGCACTGCTTATGCAGCCGCAAATTGAATTCAGGTGCTGAAAATCCGCCCCAGGGCAGAGTCCAGATCAGGATAATCAAAGGTAAAGCCGGCCGAATGCAGGCGTTTTGGCACCACATGCTGGCCTTTGAGCAGCAACCTGTCACCCATCTCGCCGAAAACCGTTTTCACCACAAAAGCCGGCAATGGAAACACGGTTGGCCGATGCAGCGCCTGGCCCAGGCAACGGGTGAATTCCCGGTTGTTTACCGCGCCGGGGGCAGTCAAGTTGAATACGCCGGCAAGCTGCTCTTGCACGACCAGGAAATCAAAGGCACGCAGGACATCCTTGCGGTGCACCCAGCTCATATACTGGCTGCCATCTCCGATGCGCCCGCCGAGCCCCATTTTGAAGGGCGGTAACAGACGCTGCAGCACACCGCCACCCTTTTCCAGTACCACGCCCAGCCGCACCACGCACAGGCGTGTGCCCAGCGCCGAGACGGCAGCGGCCGCCTCTTCCCAGGCAGCACACAACTCGTGGGTGAATTCAGGATGAAAATTCGCCTCTTCGTCCAGCGGCGTCGCATCGCTGGCGCCATACCAGCCGATGGCTGACCCACTGATCATAACAGCCGGTGCCTGTTGCAAGCGCAACAGGCATAGCAGCAACTCGCGGGTAAAATCGACACGGCTTGCTAACAGTACCTGCTTGCGTTTGTCACTCCAGCGCTTGTCGCCAATGCCGGCGCCGGCCAGGTTGATGACGACATCAAATCTGCTGTCATCGGTGATTGCTGCGAAATCGCCGATGTAGCGCAGTTGTGCGGCGTAACCGGTGTGCGTCTCAGGATGCCGGGTAAATACTGTCAGCTGGTGTCCCTGGGTTAGCAGATGCTTGACCAGCGCCTTGCCAATGAAACCGGTGCCACCGGTGATCAGATAGCTGGCCATGATTTAAACGCTCATGCCCCGGCACGGACCAGCCAGGCACAGCCCTGCATCTGCACGCTGCCATCCTTCACAAAGCCTTCCAGCAGCGTGATGGTTTCGGCCAGTGCGCTGGCTTTGTCTTCAGCCGAGGCTTCAGCGAGAGCATCGCCCATGAAGAGCGCTTCCATGGTAAAGCGGGCGGCAGCTTCCGGCGTGGCACCGGTACCACCAAGGTGCTGATTGCCGGTCCACTTGGTCAGTTCGACATCATGAAAGCCGGCACCTTCAAGAATCTCGCGCAGGTAATCGGGGTTGCCGAAGGCAAAAGGACCAGGAGCATTGGGCACAGGCGGTGGCAGCTGGACATACTTGGCCGCAATAGCCATCAGCTGCCCGACCCAGGGCTGTTCCGTGGGCGGCCCCCAGCATACAAATGCCGTGCGTCCTCCAGGCTTTAGAAAGGACCGCAAGTGTCTGAAGGCCCCATGGGGATCTTCAAAGAACATGACGCCGAAACGGGAAAACAGTACATCGTAGCCGGACAGTTCAGTCTTTGCGGCATCACCGCAAATGAAATCTATATTGCCCAGTCCGGACTCTGCCAGGCGCCTGTTGGCCGTATCCACCAGGGTCTGACTCAGGTCCAGTCCAGTGACGTGACCGTCACCAATGCGACCGGCAATGTCAAAGGTGGTGACTCCGCCGCCGCAACCGATATCGATGACACGTTCACCGTCCTGGAAGTCTGCATGCTCGATCGCAGCAGCGCCCACCGGCGCAATCATGCCTTCAAACTGGTCAAGGTAGTGATTCCATTTGTCACCCATCTCGCCGGCCCAGCTTTCGGACTCCATTTCCTGCGGGAGTTTGTCCGCCATGGTGTTTCCCCTTTTGTTGTAATTTGGTGGCCGTTATTGTTTCCCATATGGGCGGCCATGACCAGATGGTTCACCGCCATAATCGGCGAATTAGCTGAGCAGGTAATAAATGGGTTTGATGGTAGCGGACGGATCAGGCAACGGGCGTCACGAGGACGCCCGGGATCGGATTACTGCTCGCGGGTACTGCCCTGCGGTGTAAACAGGGTAGGGAATGGGGTGATATTGTTGCCGCTTTCGATTTTGCTGACCCCTTCCTTTTCGACTTCGTCGATACGAATGATAGCCTGCATGGGTATAAAGCTGCGTTTGACACCGGCGAATTCGGCCTTGAGCTTTTCTTCACTGGGGTCGACGACCATCTGGGTACGCTCGCCGAAAATCACATCCTCGATTTCGATGAAGCCGTACAGGTCACTGGAATACACTTCCCGGGCAAAGACTTCGTAGACCTGCCCCTTGTTGAGGAAAGTGATGCGGTAAATGGGTTCTGCTTTGGTTTTGGCCATGTCGGTTTCCGGATTGTGCTGGTTGCCCCCCCTGATATCCGGTTTAAATCGGGAATTTCAAGGGCAGGTCGGCTATTCTGCCAGTCCTGCCCGCACAGGCATAGTCAGATTTGCAAGGATAGTGGATTTACAGGGGTGATTCGCGGCTCAAGTGGCTTATGCGGCATGGTCGCAGAGATTCGCGGCTAAAGCCGCTCCTACGGGACTGACTCTGGGATTCTCAGCTAAAGTCGCTCTTATGGGACCGAAACACTTTTGGAGCGGCTTTAGCCGCGAACACCGATATCGGCGAGTAGAGATAGAGTGTTTATGGCGCAATCGTTATAATCCGCCCTCTTTTTTGCCGCAGTATCGCTTAACTGCCTGTAAACCACCGGGATTCGACGCTACCCATGTCCAAAAAAGTCTTCATTAAAACCCACGGCTGCCAGATGAACGAGTATGACTCGGCCCGCATGGTCGACCTGCTTGGTGAAAGCCGCGGCATGGAACGGGTAGACACTGCCGAGGAAGCCGACATACTACTGCTAAACACTTGTTCTATAAGGGAAAAAGCCCAGGAGAAGGTGTTTCACCAGTTAGGCCGCTGGCGCGAGCTGAAGGTGGCCAAGCCGGACCTGAAAATCGCCGTAGGCGGCTGTGTGGCCTCCCAGGAAGGCGAGATGATCGGCAAGCGCGCGCCCTATGTGGATGTGGTGTTTGGTCCGCAAACCCTGCATCGCCTGCCCGAAATGCTCGATGCATCCGGCCAGGGCAGTCCTGTGGTCGACATCAGTTTTCCGGAAATCGAGAAGTTCGATCGCCTGCCGGAACCGAAAGTGGCCGAATGCCAGGCTTTCCTGACCATCCAGGAAGGCTGCTCCAAGTACTGCTCCTTCTGCGTGGTGCCCTATACCCGTGGCGAGGAAGTCAGCCGTCCGCTGGATGACATTCTGGCCGAAGCCGTGGCACTGGCGGATCAAGGCGTGCGCGAAATCAACCTGCTGGGCCAGAACGTCAATGCGTATCGTGGCCTGAGCCATGAAGGCGACATCATCGACATGGCAACGCTGGTCACTTATATCGCCGCCATCGACGGCATCGACCGCATCCGCTACACCACCTCGCATCCGGTGGAGTTCAACCAGAACCTGATCGACACCTATGACAGTGTGCCGGAGCTGGTCAGCCACCTGCACCTGCCGGTCCAGCATGGCTCTGACCGCATCCTGGCGCTGATGAAACGCAACCACACGGTACTGGAATACAAGTCCATCATTCGCAAGCTGCGCGCCATCCGGCCCAACATCAGCATTTCCTCCGACTTCATCGTCGGTTTTCCCGGCGAAACAGACAAGGATTTCGAGGACACCATGAAACTGATTGATGAAATCGGTTTTGATCACAGCTTCAGCTTCATCTACAGCGCCCGCCCGGGCACACCGGCCGCGGAGCTGAACGACGACACGCCTATGGCGGTGAAGAAGGAACGGCTGGCGATTCTGCAGGCCCGCATTCTCCAGCATGCCAACAGCATCTCCGAAGCCATGGTTGGCACCATCGAACCGGTGCTGGTCACCGGCGTCTCCAAAAAAGATCCCGGCGAGCTGCAGGGGCGTACCGAGAATAACCGTGTCGTGAATTTCCGCGCCGGCCGCGATGTTACGGGACAGATTGTCGACATGCGCATTACGGCCGCCCTGCCCAACTCCCTGCGCGGCGAACTCGCCTGACTGGCAAATCCGCCAAACTCGTCTAAGCTGACCCGTGGGCAGGCATGATGCCTGCACCATCCACTCATCGGTTTTACAAGGAGGTTAAAATGAGAGAGTTAACGTTGTCAGAGGCCGAGCAGGTTGGTGGCGGCGAGTCCTGGGGGCATTTTCTGGCCAACATTGAGGATCTTTAGGCATTTGGCGGTACCACTGGCTCAATACTTGGATATGCCATTACAGGCACAGTGCAAGGAGCAACTCGAGGGGGTTTTTGGGGTGGCGGGATTGGTTTTGCCGCTGGTTTTGGCTGGGGAGTTGGCTCGGCTTTTTCGATAGTTTCCTCAGCCAGTAAGGATGCACAGAGAAATGTTACTGGGCCGATACTCTGCCCAGTAATCCGTGAAGAGATATGGATATCAAAGTCAGACCAATCTATAGAGTCCTGGGCATACTGGTGTCTGTGCTCGGCATGATCGCAATGGGCGCTCAATTCCTGCATGAAAAAACTTTCGCAGACGAAGAACTGGTTTACTTCTCTATCTGCACAGTTTTCTTTTTAACCGTGGTGATGACGAGTTGCATAAAAGGCACAGTGCCCGGCTTCATCACAAGATTCCTGGATGAAAAGTCCAGGGACGATTGGAATAATGCCGGGACGTTTTTTACGAAATTTTCTGCCAAGTCTGTGGGATTCGCCCTGATTTTTCTGCTCATGGTCTTTTTTACGATTTTTCTTTATCAATAATTTCTCATACTTTCATAGAGTTACATAATTACACAACGAAAAATTAATACCAATTCATGCCTCAATTGGTATACTTCGCCCATCTTTATTGCCCCCGGAGGGCTGTTTTTTCCCTAAATGTCCAGTCAAACCCTCTCCCAGCGTCTCGTGCTGGAACCTGACAACCCGCAACGGCTCGCCAGTCTCTGCGGTCGCCTCAACGAACACCTGAAACAGATCGAACAACGCCTGCTGGTGAAAATCCAGAACCGGGGCAGTGAGTTCATGGTGACCGGTGCCCCCGAGGCGGTGAAAAACACTGCCGGAATCATCCGGTCCCTGTATGCCCTCACCCGTACTAGCCATGACCTGGCGCCGGACACCATTCACATGGCGATCCAGGAAGGGATCAATGACGCGCAGGATCACGACACTCCCGATGCGGCGGAAGTCGCACCGGTGACTGACGCGGATGATGATCGCCCCGATGACTTTGTGCTGATGCGCACCCCAAAGGCCTCTATCAAGCCCCGCGGGCGCAACCAGAACAATTACGTGCGTGCCATCGTGCGTCATGACATCAACTTCGGCATTGGTCCGGCCGGTACCGGCAAGACCTACCTGGCTGTAGCCGCTGCCGGTGAGGCCCTCGTCAAAGAACAGATCAGCCGCATCCTGCTGGTTCGCCCTGCCGTGGAAGCCGGCGAGAAACTCGGCTTCCTGCCCGGTGACCTGTCGCAGAAAGTCGATCCGTACCTGCGCCCCCTATACGATGCCCTGTATGAAATGCTCGGCTTTGAACGTGTCGGCAGGCTAATCGAAAAAAACGTGATTGAAGTGGCGCCTCTGGCCTACATGCGTGGTCGCACTCTGAACAACGCCTTCATCATTCTCGATGAAAGCCAGAACACCACGGCTTCCCAGATGAAAATGTTCCTGACCCGTATCGGTTTTGGTTCCACCGCTGTCATCACCGGTGACGTGACCCAGATCGACCTGCCCAAAGGCGTCAGCAGCGGTCTCGTGCAGGCCAGCAAGATTCTGCAGGATGTCGGCGGTGTGAGCTTCACCTACTTCAAGTCACGTGATGTCGTGCGTCACCCGATCGTGCAGCAGGTGGTGGATGCCTATGACCGGCATGACCGCCAGAACATCAAGGAACTGAACACCGAACAGCACCGGGAAAGCGATCGCTTCAATGAACGCGACCATTGATGTGACGGTGGATCTCGTGAACGCCAGCACAGATACCCAACTGCCCGCCACCGAAGCGTTTACGCGCTGGACCCGGGCCGCCCTCGACGCGCTGCATCGGGACACCGATGCGGAGCTCAGCATCCGCGTGGTCGACGAGGCCGAATCCGCCACACTGAACAGCACCTACCGGCATAAATCCGGGCCAACCAATGTCCTGTCATTTCCGTATGCCGCCATGGCCGGCATGGACAACAGCGAGATTCCCCTGCTGGGTGACCTGGCCATTTGTGCCCCGCTGGTGCGCCAGGAAGCCGAAGCGCAGCAAAAAACCGTCGAGGCACACTGGGCCCATTTGACCGTTCACGGTGTCCTGCACCTGAACGGCATGGACCACGAGGAAGCGGAAGACGCAGCGGCCATGGAAAGCCTGGAAATACACATTCTTGATACACTGGGATTCGCCAATCCTTACCAGCTGGACGATATAGGCAATGAGTGACGACCAACCTGACAGCGATTCGGGAAACGCTTCCTGGATCGGTAAACTGACCAACCTGTTCACCGAATCGGTGGATGATACCAAGAGCCTGGTCAATATCCTGCGCCAGGCCGAGCAGAACAAAGTGATTGATGCCGATGGTCTCAGCATCATCGAAGGTGCCCTGCAGGTGCATGACATGCAGGTGCGGGAAATCATGATTCCCCGCTCGCAGGTCGCCACCATTGATATTTCCGATTCACCCGAAGAGATCATTCCCAAGGTGATTGAAGCCGGCCATTCCCGATTTCCGGTCATCGGCGAAAGCAAGGATGATGTGGTTGGCATTCTGCTGGCCAAGGACCTGCTGCCGCTGGTGCTGAATTCCGAAACCCGCTTCAACCTTAAAGATGCCCTGCGCCCGGCCATCTTTGTGCCGGAATCGAAACGGCTGAACGTGCTCCTCAAGGAATTTCGCGAGAACAAGAACCACATGGCGATTGTCATCGACGAATACGGCGGCCTGGGCGGCGTGGTCACCATCGAGGATGTGCTGGAACAGATCGTGGGTGAGATCGAGGACGAGTACGATGTCGATGAAGAGGACTACATCAAGAAAGTCGATAGCGACAATTACACCGTCAAGGCACTGACTCCCATTGAGGATTTCAACAACTTCTTCCACAGCAAGCTGCCGGACGATGAATTCGACACCATCGGCGGTCTTGTGCTCGACCTGTTCCGGCACATTCCGGAACGCGATGAAACCGTGGGCATCGGGCCATATGTGTTCAAGGTGCTCAATGCCGACAACCGGCAGATTCGCCTGCTGCTGGTGACGACTGTCTTCACCGAGGAAAACCCCGAGCCAGCCTGATGGTTGCGGAATCCCCAACCACGCCCGATTCCGCTACTGCCGGCCCTTCTGTATGGAGTCGTGCGCTGCTGGCTCTGGTAGCCGGTGCCATGGCGCCACTGGCCTTCAGTCCCCACAACATGTGGCTGCTGGGATTGGTTTCCGTCCTCGGTTTCTACACCGCACTAAAACACACCTCACCACGAACCGGGGCCATCATCGGCTGGTGTTATGGCGCCGGCTTTTTTGGCGTTGGCGTGTCCTGGGTCTATGTCAGCATCCATGTCTACGGTAATACCGCTCCCGCCTTTGCCGGTTTCCTCACCGCGTTATTTGTCATGGGCCTGGCCCTGCTCTTTGCGGTGCAGGCCTGGGTCACCCAGCGCTGGTACAACCAGTCCTTTTACCTGCTCAGTTTCAGTGCCATCTGGGTGCTGGGGGAATGGTGCCGCAGCTGGCTGCTGACCGGTTTTCCCTGGCTCTACATGGGCTACCCGCACGTGAATTCGGCCTTTGCCGGCCTCGCGCCGATATTCGGCGTGATGGGCATCAGTTTCGTGGTGGTGCTTTCCGGCGCCGCCTTGGGCGAGATGGTGCTGATCTGGCGCCGGACTGGCTCCAGTTATGCCGTGGCCCGCAGCTATCTGCCGACAGTACTGTTCTTTCTCTGGGTGCTGACCTCCCTGTCATCCAGCCTCAACTGGGTGGAGCCGGTAGCCGATGCCACGCTGGATGTTGCCCTGGTCCAGGGTAATATCGACCAGGGTCGCAAATTCGATCGCGACTTCATTGATGACAACCTGGCCACCTATGACAGGCTGACTGCCCCGTACTGGAACGCCGATGTCATTGTCTGGCCAGAAACAGCCCTGCCTTTTGTCTATGGCCGCAATAACACGGCGGTTAATACCTTTGCCGCCCAGGCCCGCCGGTCGGACACCACGCTAATTACCGGTATCTTTGGCGAAACCGGCACCGGCCTGCATAACAGCATCACCAGCCTTGGGGTGGGGGAAGGCATCTACCACAAGCAGAAACTGGTGCCCTTTGGCGAGTACGTGCCGCTGCGCAGTGTCTTTGCCACCCTGCTGCAACTGTTTGCCCTGCCCATGTCCTCACTGGAAAAAGGTCCCGCCGACCAGCCCTTGCTGACTGCTGGCGGCTACCGTTATTCACCCTACATCTGCTACGAAGTGGTGTATCCCGATTTTGTCGCACACCGGGCCGCATCAGCCGATTTCCTGGTCACCATCAGCAATGACACCTGGTTCGGCGCCTCCTGGGGTCCGTTGCAGCACCTGCAGATGGCCGCCATGCGCGCACTGGAGAACGGCCGCTACCTGCTGCGTGCCACTAATAACGGTGTCTCGGCCATCATTGATGAGAAAGGCCACATTGTCGCCCGCACGGAACAGTTCCAGGCCGAGGTGTTACAGGGACAGCTTCAGGTCTTTCGCGGCCAGACCCCCTTTTCTGTCTGGGGCTCCTGGCCTGTGCTGCTGTTCTGCGCAGCACTATTGATTGTCATCCATCGTTTCCAGCCGGCATTGCTGCAACTCGTGAATCGCCTGCCAAACCGTTGACTCCGTTTGGCCCGTTCACGCCCTGTGTGTTAATGCATCGGCGACACACCAGTTCAGGGAGCCTCGCTTGTCCAGGTATTACCATATTCTGATCACGCTGCTGCTGGCCGCCACCACCAGCGCCACCAGTGCCCAGTCCACCATCAACATACCTCGCACCGACGAGGACCTCACGCTACAGCACACCCAGGACTGGCTGGCAGCACAGCCCGCCTACAAGAACACCATCGACCAGGTGTACGACACCCTGCGCACCGTGTTCTACGAACGCCTGCCGCGTGGCGAGATGGCCGCACCCTTTCATACACTGGCGGACGATCCTTCCCGTCTGCAGCAGACCCTGCACAGCAGCATGGCCGCATTGCCCGACTGGCAGGCCGGCGCCTCATTAAGCAAGACGCTGGGCCGCCTGCATGCCGTGAACTACAGCAATTTCACCTGTGAGTGGACCCCGTTCCCCATGCCCGCATCACTGGATGCTGCCGCCGGGCAGATCGAACAACTGGCGGGCGACATTGTGGCGGGCTACCACGCCCAGCTGACCCAGGGGCAGTACGACTTTTTGCGCAACAATCATCCGCTGATGATGGGCCTGATCCAGGCTTACCCTTTTGGCGGCGCCTTTTCCGAGGACAACCTGCTCACCCTCGGCGAATACACCGACCTACTGAACAGTGCCGACCTGCCGGCGATTTTCTGCCTGGCTGAACAATGGAGCCAGTTTCAGGAACCTGCCTGGCGCAACAACGTTTACCAGTTGATGGCAAACGCCGAGAATGCCGACAGCCGCATCATCCGCGAATTTTCCACAGCTTACGGCCGCATTATTTTTGGCGGCACCGGTGAACTGCGGCTGCGTACCGGCAACCTGTTGTTTCTTGCCGACCTGGGCGGCGATGACATTTACGCACTGCGCACGCTGGATGCCTGGAGCGGCCTGCCGCAGCTGATCCTGGATTTCGCCGGCAACGATATCTATGACGCACAGATGCCTGGAGGCTATGCCGCCGGCATTGGCACCATTTCTCTGCTCACGGACCTGGCCGGTGACGATTCCTACCATGCCAATTCCCAGTCCCAGGGCACTGGTATATTCGGGGTCGGCATCCTGCATGACCTCGCCGGTAATGATGAATATGATGCACGCACCATGGCGCAGGGATTTTCGTTCTTCGGGGCGGGCATGCTGCTGGATGAAGCCGGCCATGACCGCTACCAGGTCATGGGACTGGGCCAGGGGGTGGGCATGACCTCTGCACTGGGTGTCATGGTCGATGCCGGGGGTGATGATGTCTACGAGGCCACAGGCCTGTCCCCTACCAGTTACGGGACCCCTGGTTTGTCAGATAGCTGGAGCCAGGGCATCGGGGTTGGCGTGCGTTTCATGACACCAGGCGGCATCGGTATTCTCGAGGATATCGCCGGCCAGGATCACTACACCGCCGGATCGTTCTCACAAGGTGGTGGTTACTTCCTGGGGCTCGGCCTGTTTCGTGACGGCGGCCAGGCCGACGACAGCTACCTGGGTTCGCGCTACAACTTCGGCTGGGGAGCGCACATGGGGGTCAGTTATTTCCTGGAGGAAGGTGGCAATGATGATTACCGCACAAGGCAATTTGTGGCGTCCGGCCTGTCCTGGGATCGCAGCATGGTGTTGTTCGAGGATCATGATGGTGACGACCGCTATGTCATGGGCGGCTTCAGCATCGGCGCTGCCGCGCATCGCTCCATCGTCCTGTTCCATGACTTTGCGGGCAGGGATACCTACATCGATGACATGCCCGCCCGCGCCAACCAGGGCCCGCCCAGCCTGGCAGTCTTTATCGACAGCGGTTCGGATGAAAACACGTTCGAAAACCCGGTGATCACCGGTACCTGTGTCGTCAACAACCAGCTCGGGTTTTACTTCATTGTGCTGTCAATGACCGGCATGCTCAGCGGCGACTGCCTGCCTGAATAAAATCCCCGATACACGCAAGTACACACTCAGCTCACGCCCATCATCCAGGCATAAAAACTGATGCTGACCACACTAAGCATGCAGGAGAGGACAATCGCCGTGGCGACCAGGTCTTCAGCGCACCGGTAGCGAATGGAAAACACATAGACGGAAATACCCACTGGCATGCATGACAGCAGCACCGCGGTCTGTGCCCATAATGTGTCGAGACTGAACACCTGGAAGGTCAGCAGCCACACCACCCCGGGCAGCACCATCAGTTTCATGCCTGTCAGCACCAGCGCCATGGGTATCTCGCCACGAATACGGTAGCGGTTAAGGCCGGCGCCCAGCGCAATCAGCGCTGCCGGAATGGCGGCCCGGCTCAGCAGCTCCAGGGCATCAAGCACTGGCGTGTAAACCGGCACACCGGCCAGGTTCACGACAGCACCCATAATAAGACTGCCGCTGATGGGGTTTTTCAGCAGTTCCTTGCCGACATTGAACAGATGTGAGCGCATTGTACTGCCTTCCACACGCTGCATTTCAGCCACGCACGTGCCAAACGAAAAAATCAGCAGGTTATTGAAGGCGATCAGCATGAACATCGGCGCAAAGGCGGCCTCACCAAGCAGTTCCAGACAGATGGGTATACCCAGCACCGTGACATTGGGATACGCGCAGCCCATGCCGATAACCGCCATGCGCACCTGCCCGGGTCCATAACGCAGACGGGCAATCACCATACCGGCCAGGTAAACCGCGAAGATGGCCAGGTAGTATCCCCACAGCAGTGACCAGTCCATGACCACGGGCAGGTTGGCCGTGGCCGTGCCATAAAACAGCATGCTGGGCACCAGGCAGGTGAAGGTTATCCGGTCCAGCACGCGCACTTCGCTGTCAGCCAGGAACTGTTTGTGTGCCGCCAGCCAGGCCAGGAAGGCGATGGCGACAATCGGAAAAAGGGTTTCAATGATATGCATGCACGTTCCACCGGCAATAAAAATGCCGGCAGCCATTAAAGCATGCCGGCATTTGTTTGTGGAATCGCACCGTGCCCTGTGATTCAGGCCACGAGCAGAGGATGCGAACTATTCCAGGTAGTACGGTGTACTGTCTTCCATGGTAGCGAACAGTTTCATGGCCTCGAAGCGGTCCAGGGTCAGCTTGCCCTGCTCATTGAGGACGATGGCACCATCGAGCGAGGTCTTGGCCTCACCGGTTTCGTTGTGGAGACGCACTTCCACAAAAGTATACGCCGGCGAGGTGTTGTTGGGCGTATTCCACAGGTAGGGATTGCGGGTTTTCAGGCCCGGCGTGACCAGGAAACGCATGTGCCTGCCGTTGTCGGTCTCTTCCTGCCAGGCATACTTGATGCGATAGCCGGTGGCGGCTGCAGAGAAGACATAACCACGGGTATCCTGGTCTTCAACGCTGGCCAGGAAAGTCTCCAGGTCACCGTCATCCTGGTACTGACGCCAGGCATTTTCCACGGCGGCCTGCTGCACAGGCACAGACCAGTCGATCAGGGAAATACGGATGTCCTTGTCGGACTCGTACTTGACGTCCGTCGACTTGCCTGTAAGGGTCAGGCTGGCGGCAGCCTGAACCGTGGCAGCAGTGAAGATGGATAACAGCACGAATATTGCCAAACCCTTGAGGGTTGACAGGGAATGGGTGAACCACTTCATTTCGAGTAACCTCCTTAAGTTTCACAGGTGAAAATATTCCGGCATGGTCCATGCAGGCCATGCCGGAAATGCTTTTTAGCGCATGATCAGGAACAACTGCTGATTACCGCGCAAGACATTCATGGCCACAGTCCCGGCGTTGGCATCAAGCGCTGCCGCCAGTTCGCTGCGGGATGTGACCGGCGCGCGATTGACGGCGGTGATGATGTCGCCTATTTCCAGGCCACTGCGGAAAGCGCGGCTGCCCTGGACCACGTTGGTCACCAGAACACCACTGACTTTACCGAAGGCTTCATGGTTGGCCGGAATTTCACTGAGCTCGGCGCCTTCCAGTACAGACGAAGACCTGGCTTTCATGCCACTGTCAGCCACGTCCGAGGCATTGCCGATACGGACATCGTAATCAACGCGTGTGTTGTCGCGGATCAGGCCGATCGCCACTTCACTGCCGGCACGGGTCAAACCGATGGTGTTGCGCAGGTCAGAAGCGCCTTCAATGATCTCGTCACCGACCGCCACGATAATGTCGCCGGCCTGAATGCCTGCGGCTTCCGCCGGGGAACCGGGCTCCACACTGGAAACCACGGCGCCGGTGCGGACTTTCAGGTTCAGTGCTTCCACGACATCCGGGGTCAGGTCGGTGATACGCACACCGAGCATGCCGCGGCGTATTTCACCAAACTCCAGCAGCTGATCAACAACCGCCATGGCCATATTTATCGGCACGGCAAAACCGATACCCACGTTCCCGCCGGAAGGCGCAATGATCGCGGAGTTGATGCCCACCAGGTGGCCCTGGAAGTCGATCAGCGCGCCACCGGAATTCCCGGGGTTGATGGATGCATCAGTCTGGATAAAGTCTTCATAGCCGTCGGCATTGATACCGGTCTGGCGACTCAGCGCACTGACAATGCCGGTCGTGACGGTCTGGCCGATACCGAACGGGTTACCGATGGCCGCAACATAGTCTCCGACTCGCAGGGTTTCGGAGTCAGACAGCGGCACTTCACTGAGGTTTTCCGCCTCTATCTGCAGCAGTGCGATATCGGTACCGGCATCGCTGCCGATCAAGGTCGCCGGATAGGTACGCTTATCAGACAGGGTGACTTCGATGGCGTCGGCGTTATTGACCACATGATGGTTGGTCAGTACATAGCCCTGCTCGGCATCGATGATGACACCGGAGCCGGCACCCTGGGTCGGTCGTGACGGCTGGTCCGGTATATCGAAGAAACGCCGCAGGGAAGGATCGTTCAATAAGGGATTTTGCTGTGGTGCGGTGTGTCCCGTGACCGCGATATTGACCACTGCCGGAGTGACTTTCTCAAGCACCGGGGCAATGCCCGGGCGCGCCGTGGGTAGGGTTTCCTGAGCACTATTGCCAGCTATTGCGCCAAAAATTATGAAGCCGGCCAACAGTACGCGAGGAAAATAACGAGCTGCAATTGTCATGCTATTGCTCCCAAGTTCTGGTTTGGTAACCGATAGACAACAGGTTAGGAAATTAATGCACTTTTAGTGTGCAATTCATATGTAAGAACACCAGGGGCAAATTTCAAGGGCAGGAAAGACCAAACGATCAATGCGCAACAGCACTGCAAACCGATATTCGGTCAGGTGTCCGGTCAATGGGAAGATCAGTGCTGGCGGTTGAGCACCTGGTCGTGCAGAAAGATGCCACCCAGCATGGCGACCACGAACAGCAGGATGCGCGCATCCAGCGTATTGAGGGCGACTAGTGACGGCCCCGGGCAGATGCCGGCCAGGCCCCAGCCCATGCCAAAAATAACGGCGCCTGTAATGAGCTTTTTGTCGAGATCTTTCCTGGTGGGCAGGTTGAAGGTGAGCGCCAGCAACGGCTTGTTCATAATGCGCGCATACTGAAAACCCGGCACGGCCACAGACAGTGCCCCCATCATGACAAAGGCCAGCGTGGGATCCCATGGCCCCAGCACATTGAGAAAGCCCAGTACGCGGGCCGGGTTCACCATTTCCGATACGCTCAGACCGAGCCCGAAGAATATGCCGCTGGCAATAATGACCAGGAGATTACCGAAACCGAGTGCCTGTTTATCATCATTCATGCGATTTCTCCTCAGCTCCTCAACCTGCTATCAGCCGGACAGCCGTATGGGTGATGGCGGCCGTGGCAATAAACGTGACTGTGGCCACCATTGAACGCGGGGAAAACCGGGCCAGGCCGCAGATGCCGTGACCACTGGTACACCCGCCACCGGCACGGGTACCCACGCCGACGAACAGGCCGGCGATGACATAAACCCACCACGGCGAACCCAACTCAACCGCCAGCTCACTGCCCCAAAGCAAGGGATACAGGGTGCCACCGAGCACCAGGCTGACCACGAACACCAGGCGCCAGGACACCTGCCCGCGCTCCGGTTTGACCAGCCCGCCAAGAATGCCGCTGATACCGGTAATACGGCCATTGCCCAGCATCATGAGCACAGTCGCCAGGCCGATGAGAATGCCGCCGCTGAAGGCGCTGAGAAAGGAAAAATCTGTCATGGGCTTGTCATCATCAATAGGTTGTCAGTTCCGGGGTTCCGGCAGTCAATAAAAAAACGGGACGTCAGTCCTGATATGGGGGCTGCACATCCCGTTTCCAGTCCGGTAGTACCGGTTTATCAGAGTTCTTCGAGAATGGCCTCTGCGGTGGATACGCCCATTTCACCCGGGGGTTCAATGGCCAGGTGGGTCACGGTGCCGTCATCCACGATCATGGCCAGGCGCTTGCAGCGGGTTCCCAGGCCAAAACCGGAACCGTCCAGTTCAGTGCCCATGACCTTGGTGAGTTCGGCATTGCCGTCAGCCAGCATGGTGATTTTCTCGGCATTCTGGGCTTCACCCCAGGCACCCATCACAAAGGCATCGTTGACTGACAGGCACACGATCTCGTCGGCTTTTTCCAGGATGGCATCGGCATTGACCACATAGCCAGGCAGATGCGTCATGGAGCACCCCGGGGTAAACGCACCCGGCACGGCAAACATGACTACTTTCTTGCCGCCGAACAGGGCGTCGGTAGCGATGTCCTGGGGGCCGTCTGCGCCCATGGTTTTCAAGGTGACTGAAGGAATTTTGTCGCCTACTGCAATCGTCATGTCTTTCTCCGTTTGATTGAGTGTGTGAAGGTTGTGCATGCATTTTACGTGTCAGGGAAACCGATATTAGAACATCGCTGATGAAAGCTCTACCGTTGCCGCAGGCTGTCGGCAAACGGCCCGGCGGGCCTATGCCGACCTGCTGTTTTTTCAGCCCCTGGCCCATTTCAGCATATCCCAGGATTGATCCACCTGGATAAACAGGTTGGTGACTTCACTTTTCACCCTAGTGACATGGCCGACGCCGGTGATGTCTTCCAGGTAGACCAGGTCGCCCTGCCCGATGGGCATGCGGGTGCCATCGGAAACTTCCACTTCCAGGTCGCCCATCATGTTGATGGCAAACTGCTTGGCCGGGGCCTGGTGCCAGTCTTCACCGCGGCTGGCGTTGCGGGCATAGGCCCGGGCAGACATGCCGGTGACCGGAATATTGCCGGCGTTATTGGAAATCTCGACCACCTGGACGCGGGAGCCCCCGTCCGATGTGGCGAAAACATGAATCAGTTTGGCCTTGAGTTCGCCCTCGCCCTGCTGGGCCAGTGCTGATGAAGATGCGCCGGCGACAGTCAATACGCCCGCCAGTGCCAGTAAATCCCTGCGTTCCATGGTATCCCCTCCGTTATCTAGAGATGTGGTTGTTTTTGTAACTCCGCCGCTGAGGGTAAACGGGTTACGGGTTGCCGTCCAGCCCGTCAGAACAGGCTTGGCGCGTCCATGGGCCTCCATTACACTGCAGGTTCGTGAGTGGAAATGGCCGGATCAATTTCGAGGAAAGTAGTCATGAGCCCCAGTATTCTCCCCCCCATTGCCCTGTTTTTATTGAGCCTGTGCACGCTGTACAGCGCTGGCTCCGCGCCAGTGCTGGCCCAGGACAACACGATCGATCCCTACGAATGGGATCTCACCGAAATTTACCCTTCCGTGGAAGCCTGGGATGCTGAACGCCAGCGCCTGCTGGGCCAGATAGACAGTATCGAGGGTTTTCGCGGCACGCTCGGGACCGATGCCGAGTCCCTGTATGCCGCCATGCGCTATGTCTCGGACATCTACAAGGAAATCCTGCGCGTGTATTCCTACGCGTCCATGGAGCGGGATGAGGACATGCGCGTCACCGATGCCCAGGAACGCAGCCAGCTCGCCGAAGGCCTGTTTGCCCGTTTCAGCCAGGCCACGGCCTGGATCGACCCGGAGCTGATAACGGTCGGTGAAGGACGCATTAACAGCTTTGTTGAGGACAACGAGGAGCTGGAACCCTTCGCCTTCATGCTGGAAAACACCCTGCGCATGGCCGAACACACCCTCAGCGATGAAGCCGAGCAGGCGCTGTCCTATTTTTCGCAGGCCTTTGATGCGCCGTCCAACATCTATTCCCTGATCGCCAACTCCGACATTCCTTGGCCGACACTGACCCTGGATAACGGGGAGGAAGTGCGCGTCGATTCCCAGGGCTACAGTGCCCTGCGCGGCAGCCAGAATCGTAACCAGCGCAAGCGCGCCTTCGATGCCTACTGGAGCAAATGGGCCGAATACAATTCCAGCGTCGGTATGGTACTGAATGCCCACGTCCAGTTGCAGGTGGCGGCCGCCCGCGCCCGTAACTACGACAGCGTGCTGGAACGCGAACTGGACAGCGACAACCTGCCGCCGGCGGTGTATCACACGTTGGTCGAGGAAGTGAACAAGGCCCTGCCGACCCTGCACCGCTACTTCAAACTGCGTGGCCGCATGCTGGGCGTGGAACAGATGCACTACTACGACATTTACCCGCCGCTGGTCTCACTCGACAAGCTGTTCGATATCGAGACATCGAAAGTCATCACGCTGGAAGCCATGGACATGCTCGGCGACGACTGGGTCGACATGCAGCGCGATGCCATGCAGGAGCGCTGGATGCACGTGTACCCGCAGCAGGGCAAGGACTCAGGCGCCTACATGAATGGCTCGGTCTACGACCTGCACCCGTATCTGCTGCTCAATCACAACGATGATTACGATTCCCTGTCCACGTTTGCCCACGAATGGGGCCATGCCATGCACACCCTGTATGCTGCGCAGGCACAACCGTTTGAAACCGCCGACTACTCCACCTTCATCGCCGAGATCCCCTCCACATCCCTGGAGCTCATTCTTGAGCAGTTCATGGTGCAGAACACCGATGATATTGACGAGAAACTGTTCTACCTCGGCCAGGGCCTGGAAAACATGCGCGGCACCTATTTCCGCCAGACCATGTTCGCTGAATTCGAGCTGGCCCTATATGAGGCGGTTGAGCGCGGTGAAGCCCTGACCGGCGCTCGCATCACGGAAATCTATACCGACATCCTCAAGCGCTACCACGGGCACGACGAAGGCGTGGTGGTCATTGACGACCTGTATACCAACGAGTGGATGTTTGTACCGCACTTCTACTACAACATGTACGTGTTCCAATACGCCACCTCCATCACGGCCGGTACAGCGCTCTACGTGAACATGCTGGAAAACGGCCAGAACGGGGTGGACAACTACAAGAACCTGCTGCGTGCAGGCGGCTCCGACTACCCCTATAAACTGCTGAAGGCCGCCGGCGTGGACATGGCAACCCCGGAACCCTATCAGGCCATCGTGGCCCGCATGAATGCCACTATGGATGAAATGGAACGACTGCTGGATATCAAGGAAGGCCGCCAGCGGTAACACACTGACCTTTAGAGACTGATCCAAAGAGAGCCCGAACCATGAGCAATACCGGACCAGAGCAAAACAAGAATCAGCCCAAGGACGACCTGAGCGCGGTACAGGTCATTTACATGGGCATCGCGATCATGATTTTCGTGCTGGGTTTTGGCATTTTTTTCATGCTGCAGTCACCCTGAGTAAAATTATCCCCTGCCGATATAAGGCATGTCCCTGGCCATCACCGTCATGAACTGGACGTTAGTATCCAGGGGCAGGCTGTCCATATAGACAATCGCCCTGCCGACATCCGCCATGGCCATCAGCGGTTCGTCCTTTCTTGAGCCATCCGCCTGGAGTGCGCCGCTCGACACCTTGTGCCCCATGCCGGAATCGGCATTACCGATATCAATCTGACCGCAGGCGATGTTGTATTGGCGTCCTTCCAGTGAACCCGACTTGGTCAGGCCAGTGACGGCATGCTTGGAGGCGGTGTAGGCAATGGAATTGGGACGTGGCCGGTCGGCTGAAATTGAACCGTTGTTGATGATGCGCCCACCCTGGGGAGACTGTGACTTCATCAGTCGGAAGGCGCCCTGCAGGCAGTAAAAGGCACCGTTGAGATTGGTGTTGATGACGCTCAGCCAGTCCGCCTCGGACAAGTCCTCCAGCGGCGCACCCACTCCCGTGCCGGCATTATTGAACAGCAGATCCAGGCGTCCGAAATGCTCGGCAATGCGGGCAAACAGCGCATCAACGCCAGCCTTGTCCGTGACATCCACGGGCACACACAGCACATCATCCGCCGGCAGGTTCTGCAGGGCCGCTGTTTCATCCAGTGCTGCCTGGCGCCGGCCAGCCAGGACCAGGCGATAACCCTGTTCGGCAAGGGCCAGGGCCACGGCCTGTCCGATGCCGCTACCTGCACCGGTGATCAATGCCACTTTGCCGCTCATGTCGTTCCCCCCTGTAAATACCTATCAAAAGTGCCGCTTTGGACGACGGCTAACGGGGCATCAGTAAAGCATAATCAACCGGGCAATTCATACCCGCAGTCCCGATCGCATGGCAAAAAAAAAGCCCTCTTCAGGAAGAGGGCCAAGAAGCGCCCGAAGCCAAGGCGCATGAGTAAAACGGTGGGTGGCATCGCACCGGCCTAGCCGACATCCATCAGGTGCTCCTTGCGCCGGTCGACAATTTCCGGGGCTACCTTGAAATGATTCTTGCAGTAACAACTCGCCTCTTCTGGACTTTTGTGAATCGAAATCAGGCGTCGATTCTCATTGCTTAACCACACCACGTCATCGGAAAGGATCTCAGTGACATACACCATATACGTCTACTTCTCTCTCACTGACTACTCGTGAACCAGGCGCGCCTACGGCGCGTGCCTGTGCAGGCCGGCATTGCCCCAAACCGGGCAATTCCTGACGTTCAGACTCCTTCTTTAAGCCCTTCTCTGGTATCCTATGCGCCTTTTTTCGGGGCCTCACATTGACGCCCCCGATGACGCCCCGGGACCGGCAAAGCATGTTTCAAAGCCCTGGTCTGTATTGCATTAGACCTTCACAGACACCCGGAGATTGCAAGAGCTGAAAACGCCAGTAAGCTGGCATTCAGTCAAACCAAGAAAACACAGCGAAAACGCGACAGGCATCACATTTTCCAATGACCTTGAACAAAGACTACGATCACATAGCCATTGAGGCCGACGCCCAGCAGTACTGGCAGGACCATGACAGCTTTCGCGTAAAAGCTGACCCCGGCAGGGAAAAATTCTACTGTCTGTGCATGTTCCCCTACCCCAGTGGCAAGCTGCACATGGGCCACGTGCGCAACTACACCATTGGTGATGTCGTCAGCCGTTTCCAGCGCATGCGCGGGAAAAATGTGCTCCAACCCATGGGCTGGGATGCCTTCGGACTGCCCGCGGAAAACGCCGCCATGAAGAACAAGGTGGCCCCGGCCAAATGGACCTATAGCAATATCGATGACATGCGCGCCCAGCTGCAGCAGCTTGGCTATGCCTATGACTGGGAACGCGAAATTGCCACCTGTCATGTCGATTACTACCGCTGGGAACAATGGTTCTTCATCCAGCTTTACAAGAAGGGCCTGGTCTACAAGAAAGAAGCCGAAGTGAACTGGGACCCGATCGACCAGACCGTCCTGGCCAACGAACAGGTCATTGACGGCAAGGGCTGGCGTTCGGGCGCCCCTGTTGAGCGCCGCAAGATTCCGCAGTGGTTCATCAAGATCACCGCCTATGCCCAGGAGCTGCTGGACGACCTCGACAAGCTCGAAGGCTGGCCCGAGCGTGTACGGGTCATGCAGCAGAACTGGATCGGCCGCAGCGAAGGTCTGGAGTTTGCCTTCGAGGTCAAAGGCGAAACTGAAAACCTGCAGGTCTACACCACGCGTCCGGACACCATCATGGGGGTGACCTATTGCGCGGTCGCTCCGGAACATCCGCTGTCGCAGAAAGCCGCAGCCGCTGACCCGGCGCTTGCCAAGGCCATGGCCGCGCTGGAAGTCGGCGGCGTCTCGGAAGCCGACATGGCCACCATCGAAAAGGCCGGCGTCGACACTGGTTTCAAGGCCATCCACCCGCTCACGGGCGCTGAAGTACCCATCTGGGTTGGCAACTTCGTCCTGATGTCTTATGGCTCCGGCGCCGTCATGTCGGTGCCTGGCCATGACCAGCGCGACTGGGAATTCGCGAAGAAGTACGGCCTGGAGATCAAGCAGGTTATCGCACCGACGGATGCCAGCGTATCCTGCGAGCTGGAACAGGCCGCCTTCACCGACAAGGGTGTCTGCATCAATTCCGGCGACCTGGACGGCAAAACCTTCCAGGAGGCCTTTGACCACATCGCGGCCCTCTTTGAAAGCCGCGGCACCGGTCGCAAAACCATCAACTTCCGTCTGCGAGACTGGGGCGTCAGCCGGCAGCGTTACTGGGGCGCGCCGATCCCGATGATCAACTGCGACAGCTGCGGCAGTGTTCCCGTGCCCGAAAGTGAGCTGCCCGTGGTTCTGCCCACCGATGTCGAATTCGATGGCTCCGGTTCGCCCATCAAGAAAATGCCTGAGTTCTATGAAACCACCTGCCCCACGTGTGGCGGCAAGGCGGAACGTGAAACCGATACCTTCGACACCTTCATGGAAAGCTCCTGGTACTACGCCCGCTTTGCCTCGCCCCGTGAGGACCGGGTCATGCTCGACCGCGCCTGCACGGACTACTGGCTCGACGTGGACCAGTACATCGGCGGCATCGAACATGCCATTTTGCACCTGCTCTATGCCCGCTTCTTCCACAAGCTCATGCGTGACGAGGGACTGGTGTCCACCGATGAGCCCTTCAAGCGCCTGCTGACCCAAGGCATGGTGCTCAAGGACGGCGCCAAGATGTCGAAGTCTCTCGGCAATACCGTTGACCCTGAGAGCATGATCGAAAAATACGGTGCCGATACCGTACGCATGTACATGATGTTCACCTCGCCGCCCGACCAGAGCCTGGAATGGTCAGACTCGGGTGTTGAAGGTGCCTACCGCTTCCTCAAGCGCGTCTGGAAACTGCTGGGCGACTACCAGCCGCAGGCCGTGGCCATTGATGCGGGCGCCCTGAATGACGCCCAGAAAGCGGTGCGCCTGAAAACCCACAGCACCATCCAGAAGGTCACGGATGATTACGACCGCCGCCAGATCTTCAACACCGCGATTGCTGCCGTCATGGAGCTTTACAACGACGTCAGCAAGTTCAGCAATGACCACGATATCCAGGACGGTGGCCAGAACCAGGCCGTGTTCCATGAAGCCGCGGAAACCATCGTCCTGCTGCTCGCCCCGATCGTGCCGCACATGTGCCACGCCCTGTGGCAGTACCTGGGCCATGATGGCGCCATGATCGATGCCACCTGGCCGGCCTGCGATGACAGCGCCCTGGTACAGGACAGCATCCAGATCGTGGTCCAGGTCAATGGCAAACTGCGCGCCAAGCTGGACGTGGCTGCCGACATTTCCCGCGAGGACATGGAGGCTGCTGCGATGGCCGATGCCAACGTGCAGAAGTTCACCGATGGCCTGACCGTGCGCAAGGTGATCGTGGTACCCGGCAAGCTGGTCAATATCGTCGCCAACTGAGGCGCTGGGCGACAGCATGCCGCCAGTCATCGCGCTGCGCCCTGCCACGCTGGATGACCTGCCTTAACTGCAGCACTGGGAACAGCAGCCGCATATCATGACCGACGGTATCGCTGACTGGGACTGGGCTCAGGACATCCGCAGTGCCGGACCCCGGCAGCAGTGCCTGATCGCGACACGGAACATTCCCCCGATCGGCTTCGTTCAGATCATCGACCCAGCCCTGGAACCGGAACATTACGGGAGTGAGGTGCCGGCAAACCAGCGTGCTATCGATATCTTCATTGGCGAAGCCCGCTATCTGAACCAGGGCCTTGGCACCACCATCATGCAACAGGCCATTGCCCCCTGTTTTGACAACCCAGCCGTCACCGGTATCCGGGTAGACCTTATGGCCAGTAACACACGGGCGCATCGTTTTTATGCCCGCCTGGACTTTCAATTCCTAACAGCGCAGACCTTTGGCACGGATGACTGCCATGCCTATTTCCTGGCCCGGGCGGACTAGGCGCGCAGCCAGACCAGCTGATTCACTTTGGCCTCACCACGTTGCCGGGGGGGGGGGGGCGGCCGAAAAGCCCAGAAGCTAAATCCCGAAACAAAAAAAAAAACCCCCCAACCGCCTGCCCGGG
>Ga0181572_10000632_pt1 | contig 25364 bp, 16 predicted proteins | sample 101ome_26_FD_133004 | JGI IMG/M metagenome (GOLD analysis project Ga0181572, IMG submission 133004) | Coastal salt marsh microbial communities from the Groves Creek Marsh, Skidaway Island, Georgia - 101408AT metaG (megahit assembly) | ecosystem: Environmental > Aquatic > Marine > Intertidal... | reverse complement strand
CTCAGGAGAAACCTTTTCCTCCCCTGCTGAATTCAAACGCCTCCTAGTCATGCGAGAAGCCCAATTAGCTCGAAACCTGACTGAACGGTTCATGGCCTACGCCCTGGGCCGACCACTAGAGGGTTATGACGAAGTAGTAGTCGATCAGCTCATGAAACGGATTGCTAAGGAGGACTACCGTGTGCAAACGATCCTCACTGAGGTCATCACCAGTTACCTTTTCACCCACCGCACAGTCGAAACAGGCAGTTAATTTATCCTACCAAACAAACACGATGCAAACCAAGCAGCTCGACCCTTATGTCAATCGCCGTGACTTTCTCAGAGGCATGGGCGTTACCCTCGCCCTTCCGTTGATGGATTCACTGGCTTCGACTACCCAACTCAATAAGCCACCAGTGAGGCTCGCCTTCATGTACATGCCACACGGTGTCATCATGGATCAATTTTGGCCGACCAGTCAGGAAGCATTCCTCAACACGCCCCCTCCCATCATTCAATCGCTCAAGCCGATCATCGATCAATGCCTCATGATGAAGGGCATCTCTGGTGTTCCGATCGCACCATTCAATGGGGCCCCGCATGCACTGGAATTATCAACCTGGCTCACCGGGCGACTGCCGGAGGCCGATTCGCGGGATCGGATCAATATATCGATTTCTGCCGACCAGATCATGGCCAATTACGTCGGGGCTCAAACCTTGCTCCCCTCACTCGAGCTAGCCACCATGCCCCAGACATGGAAGGAGAATCAGGAAGGCTTGCACGAGGGTTACTACAACCACTGCAGCTATCGTTCACCCACCCAACCCGTTCCGGCTGAGACTGACCCCCGTAATGTGCTGAACCGTCTTTTCGGGAAACGCGGCAAGGAAGGCAAAGCATCTCCAAGTAACCCCCTGGACCGCAAGATGCTTGATCGCGTTCTGGGGGGTGCTCGTGATTTGCGTCGTACCCTGGCCAAAGGGGATCAGCAGAAACTCGACGAATACCTCGATAGTGTGCGCTCGGTCGAACGTCGGATCGCGGCGATCGAATCGCGGCAGCAAGAGGCTGCCTTGGAGAAAAATGGTATCCGGCCATCCATGCGTCACGCCACCGATTCTGCACCGATCGAGGTGACCATTCCCGAAGGCGACAAGCGCAGCGAATACATGAAAGTGATGTGTGACCTCACCGTGCTTGCGTTTCAGACCGACACCACGCGTGTTAGCACCTATGTGGGGTCACGCCCCAATGGCGCATCTTACCCCGAGCTAGGTTTCTCCAACCAGCATCACTCGCAGACTCATTACGGGAAAGATCAGGAAAAAATTCGCAAGGTAGCGGCCATCAATCAGTTCAACGTCGACCAATATGCCTACATGGTCAAGAAGATGCACTCCCTTAAAGAGGGCGAGGGCACCTTGCTCGACAACTGCATCATGATGTGGGGTTCCGGACTCGAGGATGGCGACAAGCACCAGCGCGAGAACCTCCCTTTTATTATCGCTGGCAAAGGTGGCGGATCTATCAAAACCGGACGTTTCCTATCTGATGTCCAAGGCAACCAAGGTGACCTGCTCACCACATTGCTGACTTGTGCTGGGATCCCGTTGGACCGCCCGATAGGGATTGCGACCAAGCAGATCGATGCCATGAAAGCATGAAGCACTTCATCGAGAAACAGGTCACCACATTAGGACCCTTCGAGAAAAGATAAGATCTGTTCTCTTAGGCTAGAGGCATCCATTTAAAGGCTCTCGCAGTCTTGTTGAATCTTGGCAAGCAGGGCCGAGCGGGTTGGGCACGCCTTGATCCATCAAGCGTGTGACAATGCCACTTTTTTCAACTAGCTGGAGTGTGGCACATCGAGATCTCTGCTTCGCAATCGCTCATCGATTGGCAAACATCGGATATGCCAGGGGGAATCCCACCATCGGCTTGGGCCAGAGGCACGCATACCCAAGCCAATCATGGTGACATCAAAATCCCATCATTTGGCCGCAGTAAGGCTTTTTTGAATATCCAATGGAAGTCCTTAGATGCCACCTTTGGTCCGATCAAAAATCTGCCGGCGGGCTTATTCAAGCAACCGGTTTATCAAAAAGGTGCTTTTTTGTTTTGCTTTTCAAAATTCATACCTGAAACTTCTACAACCCAAACAACCTCATACTTTTGTGTGAATACTTATTCCTATGAAGATCACCAAATTCAATTCAAAAAAAGCAAACCTGTCTCAACAGGTAAAAACCATTGGAATCGGCCAACTCCTTGTCCAAACCATTTGCCTTTCTCTTGGCCTTATGGCAGTCCAAGGGCGAATAGTCGCACAGGAAGCACCCAATATCATCTGGGTTAGCTACAATGATGATCAGGATGATCAACCTGCAGCCGATGCAGCCAGCAATGGTTTCACCCTAGCTTCAGATCATATCTATACCGAACTTCTCAGGACAGCCGGAGCTCATGTGACCCGCCACTTGACCGCTGATGGCGATCCACCAGCCGACCTGTTCAACCAAGCCGATCTGGTCATCGTCAGTCGCGCAGTCGTGAGTGGCCAATACGATGACGAAGCCACAGCTTGGAACACCACCATCAAGGCGCCTGTGCTGATGCTCAGCGGTTACATCCTGCGAGACAACCGAATGGGTTTTACCTCGGGTAACACCATGGTTGACACGGTTGATCTCATCAAATTGAAAGCAGAGGCACCCACCCACCCGGTCTTCAAGGGCATCGAACTGGACGGCGACAACCTCATGCTAAACGACTATGCCGGGATCGTGACCCATAACGGCATCGTCCAAAGAGGCTTATCGGTGAACAACAACCCCATCATCAGTGCTGGCAATTTAATCGCGACAGTGGGAACCGAAACCGATCCCACCTTTGGTGGGATGATTATCGGGGAATGGGATGAAGGCACCTTGCTTATCCATGATGGGAGCGAGGAAAATATTCTAGCAGGTAAGCGCATGGCCTTTCTCACAGGAAGCCGAGAGATCAATGCTCCGGTTTCCACCGCTGGCCTTTTCGATCTCGAATCAGATGGTGAACAGCTCTTTTTCAATGCTGTCAACTACATGGCAGGATCCAACCTGATTGCCCCACCGCGAGTCACTGCAGTGAACCCTCGCAACAACACGATCCATGCTGAAACAGATGGAGGGTTCAGCTTCAAGGCAGTATCCGCAGAACCCATTCCGGCCGATGGCATCCAGGTCATCATCAATAACCAAGACGTGACCGGATCATTGATTATTGGCAATGACCCGTTGGCACGCACCGTTTCCTATGACCGTATCCAGGCCAACCGAGCCTACAATATTGAGATCACCATCACCAACGGCACAGGGAGTCGAGTTGTCGCCGTGGGCTTTGATACTTTTGATCCGGATCAATTGGTGTATATCGAGGCGGAGAATTTCAATTTTGGAGGAGGTAGTTATTTTGACTCAATGGTTCTTTGCAATGATTTTGGAGGAACCGTCGCTGGTTGTTACTTTGATCGTGTGAGTGAACAGGGCGTGGATGCATTGGATTCCAATGGATTTTCGGATGATCGCGACTACAACTTTGACGCCATGCCTCCTGAAATTTTTCGGTATGGTGGGTCTGCCGGCCGAGATGAAGCCGTTGACACGTTTTTGAGCAGCGATTTACCCAGAGAGATCTACACCAGTGCAGCCGATGGGAGCAATGGTGCAATCCTTGACTATGACCTGGATCTTATTGGGCCAGGTGATTGGTGGAATTACACTCGAACCATCGAATCGGGAACTTACTCAGCCATTTTGAGGGTTTCATCCGCTTCGGATGCCGAATTTGAATTAAGTCTGGTCACCAGCAACCCAGCTCAAGGCAATCAAACCTTGAGAACGCTAGGACATTTTGTCGTTTCGGGAAGACCAGGTTACCAATCCGTCACCCTAACCAATACTGGCGCGGGACCGGCTTCATTTGAGGCGAATGGCAAGACAACCTTGCGACTGAGCGCCAACAGTGGCGTCGATGCCAAAGTCAATTACCTGATCATGGCACCTTATTCAGAGGAGATCACCCCTTCCTCCCTCGAGGGGATTGCCTTGAACCAGGATGGTGGTGTGACCATCAGTTGGAGTGGCCAGGGAGGCATTGAATCGACAAGCTCACTCAAAAACCCTAACTGGCAGCCTGTTTCCAATGCCACGAGCCCATACACTGTGGCTCCATCTGATCAGGAGGCCTACTATCGGGTGGCTCAATAAGCCAGCTGGCTGCCAAAAGCCCTTTCACAAAAAGCCTGGTGAGACGAAGCTCTCACCAGGCTTTTCGTTTGCCTGAGATGCCACCGATGGCCCAAGGCCTTTCAAACAAACCCTCACCCATGGCACGTCGAAGACCCATTAGTGATAGCAAAGGCTCGTGGACTTGAGTTCCGAGTTTAAGTTTGGCAAGCCCCATGCTTGCCGAGGGAGAGCCAAGGATCAGTCATCATGCTTTAGCCTTGCCAAAGCCGCAGATAATGCCATTGCTTGTAACCAGCTAACCATGAAAATTTTAAACCCCGCGCGTTCTCGTCGCACAAAGGCTTTCACTTTAATTGAATTGCTGGTGGTGGTAGCGATCATCGCCATCTTGGCTGGCATGCTTTTACCTGCCCTATCCAAGGCCAAGGAAAAGGTTCGCCGCATTCGCTGTCTCAGCAACCTCAAACAAATGGGGTTGGGATCGATGATGTATGGCCAGGACAACGATAAAGGGTGGCTCGCCGGCACCCCAGACGATGGTAGCGATGATTTGTCATGGCTCCACCCAGCCTACATTCCCAATGCCAACGCGCAGTCTGTATTCGTCTGCCCTTCTACCCAGAATTTCATTGGCACCAACACCGTCACCGTACGCGGAAGGAAAATATTGGATGACTTACGCAGGCAGGCACCCTACAAGCGTATGCAAAGCACTCGCACTCGTGAGACAGATTTGCGTGGAGTCAGTTATGAGATCAATGCCTTCATGAACTTCACTACCCGTAAAACCGAGCGGACAGTACTCAATTGGGTTCACAAGGGATCTGCGCAGGGATTGAGGGGGAGAGTCGTTGGGCCTTCAGACATTTATTTGATTTTCGATGGGGATGGACAGGGCTCTGGTGCCGTCAACAATTATCCTGACCCAAATGACAATCATGGGGATGCCGGAACCAATTTCCAAATGTGTGATGGGAGTGCTAAGTGGGTCAAAAAGGATTCATACCTTTACACCTATGAACTGTCGCAGGACGAGAATCGAGCTCGACCTTGAGGCCTCTTTAACCAGCAAAAACGATCTGTGTTATCCCTTGTTGATTGTCGCTCAAGGGCCGGCTCTCCCCTCCCCACGACCCAAAGCTTTTGGCTTGATGCATCGATCAAACTGAGGTCAGCGATGGAAGGCTTCGAGCCATTGAACCAAAGCCATTGAACCAAAGCCATTGGACCAAGATCAATGCCCAAGGCTTGCTTGGTCCTGACTAGACCCCATCCAACGCCCCAGTGCTATCAGCAAAAGCAGTGGTTTCAACCCCAAGTCGCTGAAGCATGGAAACGTAGAGATTGGACAGTGGCAGGTCTTCCTGGCTTGCCTTTTGGGTCCAGGGTTCCTGATCCCCTGGCTTCCAGCCACCACGGTATGCCTTGGTGCCAGCATGGTTGAGATAACTACCATGGCTCACACCCAAACGAGTCCCACCCGCCAGAATCAGTGGATAGTTGCGCGACAGGTGGAAGGCGCTGGAGGCTGATCCAAATAACAGGAGACTGTGATCCAGCAAGGACCCTTCACCAGCTGGCTCGCGAGTGTTTTTCAAACGACTGACAAAGCGAGCAAATTCCTCGTGAAGGAACCGGCAGTAAAGCCCGAAGTTTTTCCAGCCATCGGGCTGTTTGGTCTCGTGAGACAATTGGTGTGCCGCAGGGAAACCTATGGCCTGAGATAGCCGATCACTGATTCCAACCCCATTCTCGCGACCAATCTGGTAGGTGGCTGTTCGTGTGGAATCCGTCTCAAAAGCCAAGGCAATCAACTCAAACATAGTGCGCAGGTAAGCACGCGGTTGGTCGGGTGATACCTCCAGATCCAGATGGTCTGCCTGGACAGAGGGTAGCGGGGTGTGCATCCACTGCCGTGCTTTTTGCACCCGTAATTCTGCCTCCCTGACCGATTGAAGGTATTCTTCCAAACGAGCTTGATCGGCACCACCAAGTTTCTTTTGTAGCTGTTTGGCATCCTCCAGCAGGTCATCCAGAGCGCTCTGGCTATGGGCCAACTGCTGAGCGGCCTGGGTCCCATCCTTGACAAAAAGCATGTCAAAAACGCGCTTAGGGCGGTTTTCGGCGGGGATGGCTCGCCCAAAACGATCAAAGGACATCGTGTGAGCGCCTCGAGCTGTTCCGGTGCCTCCCTCGGTAGACAGGACCATGGAGGCATGGCGGGTTTGATCCCCTACTTGGTTGGCAAACACCTGATCCAGGGAAATGGTGTTTTGATAATCCATGTCTCCCGTGCCGGTAGCGGCTCCAGTCAGGAACATGTCGGCATTGTTGTGCCCATGAACATTGCGTCCGGCTGGATGGGATAATCCCGAGAGCACGGTCATATCCGCTCGCAGGGACTCCAGTGGCTCCATGCATCGGGTCAATGTGAAGTCTCTGCCAGCACCGTGAGGAAACCAGGCCCAGTCCTCATGGGCTGGATCCTCGGGAAGCGGCATGGGCACACCATCAGGAAAATAGAAACAAGCAAGACGCCTGGGAGCTGATTGGCTTTCCCCCCCAATGGCCCTGGGATGACTGAAGGTTTCAAACAAGGGCAGTGCAAGAGCCCAACTGGCACCGCGCAGAAAACGGCGACGATCCAATTGGTTCCAGGGGATGTTGAATGAGTGGCTCATTGAGAGAAAAACAGTTCGCTTGTTCCAATTAATCGAATCAGGGTCGCCAAGCCGTCTCCCTGGCGACGCAGCTGGGTTGCAATGGTTTCCACAGCAGCCTGGTCAGCAAAATTCAGCGGTCGCCCCAAGGCAAAGACACACAGTTTGCGGGTCATGGCCAAGATAAACTGATCCTGGCGGTTTTCGAGGAGGAATCCTTTGAGGCCATCCATACCTTCCAGCACCTGACCTCCCGGCAAGAGGCTGGTGGCATCCACTGGCTTTCCTTGGATCTCTTCACGCCATTGACCTCTGGCATCGTAACTTTCCAGGGCAATACCCCAAGGATCGATTTTTGCATGGCACCCCATGCAGGCAGCCTGATTGCGATGATCTGCCAAACGCTCTTTGAGCGACATCTTGGCGATTGCTGGGTCAGCGAGATCGATCCTTGGAACCGTGGGTGGCGGTGGTGGCGGTGGATCATTAAGGATATTTTTCAGCATCCAGATGCCACGTTTGAGCGGATTGGTATCCTCTCCAGTCGTATTCATCGCAAGCAAACCAGCCTGAGCCAGGAGTCCTCCTCGCCGATCCTTTGGTTCTAGGGCAACCCGTTGAAACTCATTGCCATGGATTCCTTGCAGGCCGTAGTGCCTTGCCAGAGGCTCGTTGACAAAAGTGTGATCACTGTGAAGGAAGTCCAGGAGGCTACGGTCATCTCGAAGGATGCCAAGGAACAGCAGGATGGGTTCTTGCTGCATTGCCTCCTTGAGGGCCTGGTTCATCGTGTGGTCAGGTTTAAGGTATTCAAGCCGATCCATTTCCAGCCATTGGTGCACAAAATACTGTGCCATTCGCTCGGCACGTGGGTCCGCCAGCATACGGTCTATTTCAGCAGAGAGCACTGTTTGATCCATCAGCTCAGAGCGCTTAGCTAGCTCAAGCAGGCGATCATCAGGAATACTACACCACAGGAACGCAGCCAGTCGGCTCGCCAGTGCATACTGACTCAACCGCATTGGCTGAGACGCTATGGCTTCTTCAGCCTCTGCTGGAGAAGCCCCCAGGTAGAGAAAATGAGGCGATGAGAGCACGGTCGCTAAGACTTCCACCATAGCCTCTTCCAACCTAGGGGTCTGCGGCCGAATGGCATGGAAGAGCGTCACTTTTCGCGCCAATTCTTCTTCGGAAACTGAGCGCCGCCACATCCGAGGCATCCAGTAACTCAAAAGTTCCTTGGCATAAAGGGACTCCTGGTCACGATGCACGCTGTCAAAAAACAGCCGGCGGTGGGAGTCTGGTGGCCAGGAAGCGTAATAGGGGGCAATCACCTCCACGTAATCAATTTGGATGTCACCCTGGGACACAGCACTGTTGACCAAGCGAATATGCTCTGAAGGACTTGGGGTTGCTCCCATGGGCGAAAGCTTTTTGACAGCGTTACGTGGATAAATATCGCCCAGCGGGATGTCCCACTGATAAAACTCAGGCGCTTGCGAAGTGGCTTCAACCGGGATGTCCTGTTGACTGACGCGCATCAGGGCGCGCCCCTCATTGCTGGCCTGCCACCCAAAGTGCAATTGCAGGCTAGGCACATTGGGACTGCTTGGGTCGCCGAGTCTGGAAGCCCGTACTCGCACTCGCAAGATGCCTTCATCTGGGACTTGATCCCCTAGTTCGATCACTAGCTTGTGATGTCCGCCAGGTGGCAGGATGGCCACGGTGTCATGGGAGGCCGGCGGCTTGGGCAAGGTCAAAGAGGGGGCAACAGCATATTTAGCGCCACCGTAATCCCAACGATGCGGAGCCGTCCTCCCGGTTAGCATCTGCTTGTAATACACCCCACCGTGAGGCTTTGAAAAGGCTGCCAATTTAGCTTGGGTTTGTTCCTGAAGCTGAGAAGGATCCTCTTTATGGGTTTCCTTGAGGGCTTCCAGGTCCCGCAATTGAGCTTCCCAAAGGCTTTTGCTTGCCTGCTCCATGGAAACACCCCAGTAAAGGGTCGGTGGTTGGCTAGCTGGAGCGGCGGCGCGCTTGAGGGCTTTGCGGGCTAGATCTCGATAGGTCTCAAGCTGGCTGACCGACATGTGCAGGTTTTCCACACTATTTTCGAAACCGTCCTCGGACCTAGCCTCAGGAGGCAGATCCCTGGCAAACTCCCAAGGCAGCCCCAGTAAATCCTGAAGCGCATGATTGTATTCGTAAGCGGTGAGACGACGGAATGAGGAGGGGTGGGTCGCAGCCCGTCGCAAAGCAGAAGCAGTTCGGATTTCGCCCGTGAGCCAGCCAATCACTTGATCACGTTCCTGCTGGGAAAAAAACGGAAGATCTGATTCCTCCGGGGGGGGCATCTCGCCATTACCGATGACGGCCCGAACCTCCATCCACCAATCTGCATCACTCCCAGCCTGCAAGTTGGGATCCAGCTGATCCAAGCGCAGCCTGGCCTTGGATTTCTCTGGGCCATGGCAAGGCACACAATGTTGCTCTAGAATGGGTTGAACGGTGTCCTGAAAGAGACCTAGCTGCGGCTCAGGTGGGAGCCCAGAGGCTGTGACCCAAGAATCACCCTTGAGCTCTGAACGCAGGGCGCCATCGAGCTTAAGTTGATCGAAATCAAGCCCCCCTGAGGCGGCCCGAGCGGTAAAAACCGCCAAGCAACCCATCAGGATCATCCAAAAACGATGTGACAAGGCTTCCATGAGCGTGTTCACAAGCCCTTTGCAGGCATCACTCCTTGGTTGAAGCAACTAAGGAGCGATGAGACGGATTTATGTTATGCTTTCGCACCCAAAGCTCAAGGTTGATCTACGGCCCATGCTCATACAAGGTAGTTGACGCAGCGAGATCATAGCCTGGCAACCGTGCCCGCGTTGATCCATGATGGCCCGCGTTGATGGTGAGTATTCGCCTCACCCACCCATGACGTCAAAAAAAATGGGCACCACCCTGAACTGGATGGTGCCCTCTGATTGAAGGATATGACTATCCCTTAATTAGGGGGATGAAGATGCCTTTTCATCCCCTTATCAACCTCAACCAGAAATGCATACAAAAAATTGAATGAGGCTATATTGAGGTAGCTGAAAGCCTCACTCGCCACAGTGCAGCTGAGATTCAAAAACCGTATTCGCTGACTGGCTTTAGGTCCTTGGCATCATTGAGAAACCGCCTCTGTTAGCCGCATCACTAGGTCAACGACGGTGGGAGCATAAACTTTCAATTCATTGAAAGTTTTTTTGCATCAGTTCGTTGAATTAGAGCATAGAGGAAACCATCACTCTGCGACGCAACCTGGCCATGGACCAAGACACTTACAAAACAAGCCCTCAATTGATCCAAGGGCTCAAGGATCATTGCGATGCGTCCAGCTGGGAGCAGTTTTACCACATCTACCACCCTCTTTTGTTTCGCTATGCCTGCTCACTAGGCTTGAAACCGACCGAGGCAGAGGACCTGATTCAGGAAACGGTGATTACCGTCTCGAAATCGATCGGAAGCTTTCGTCATCAAACCGAAGGAGGGACCTTTAAGGGTTGGCTGTATACCATCGTCAAAAGAAAGTTCATCGACCTTAAGCGTTATCAAACACGCAAACGGCAGCTTGACCACGTCAGTCTGGACAATACCGAAGGTAGCCCGGACAGATTGGAGAGCGACAGCTTGGTACAGGGCCAATCACCTGATCAAGAGCTTTGGGAGAGAGATTGGGAAAGCTTCGTCAGACAAAGGGCTTACAACCTTTTGAAGGAAAAATTCAAAATCGAGTACCTACAAATTTTTGACCTGGCCATCAACAAGGACTGGGGCGTGGCGAAAATTGCTGAATTCATGCATATCAACCGCGCGAGTGTTTATTTAAAACTGCATCGGATGCGTCGTATCCTCAAGCAAGAGCGGGAGGCATTGTTGCATGGAAAACCTTAGAACCTGCTTCAAGCAGCCGCGTGAAGGCCATTGATTGACCGAACTGTTTGCGCATGTTTGTGCATGCGTCTTCGCTAAGGCTGCAGTCTAGGCAGGATCAATCAGCGGGCTGTTCGCCATCGCGTCCAGCAGCCAACTCCAGGGTGTAGAGCTGAGAAACTTCCTCCTGACTTAGGCTACGTCGATAGATGGCAAGGTCATCAATCGCTCCATGAAAAGAAGGTCCAGCTGTATCAGCCCAGGGCGTGATTCGCCCAATGCTGAAGTAACGTTGCGCCACCTCTACGGCCGGGCTAAGTCTACCGCCTTCACTTGAGAGGACTTCCGAAGCCTGACCATCGATGTAGAGGCTGATGCCTTCTTCCGATACGCTGGCTACCAACCAATGCCAAACATCGTCAGAAACCACATCCTTGCTGGTTGAATTGGCCGTGGGTTTTGAGACCCTCAGCGATAGTCGACTTCCTTTGCCCAACTTCCCCTCACCTTGCAACCGCATTAGGAAGCCGCCGCCAGGCTCAAGGACAATGTGGTTGGGTGGGCTAAAAATACAGCGTGTGTCATGATTCAACTCGGACCCAACGCTAGGGCCTTTGGAGAGAACCCAAGCTGTGAGGGTTAGCTGCCCCTCCAGTTCCAACAATGAGGGGACCGTTTCAAGCTGAATCATGGAATCCTGACCGTTGAAAAAGGCCGCGCGATTGGCCACACCAAACCGATCGGTTACCATGCGAACCTTTGTGGGGGCATTTTGTTGATTCGGGTCCAAGGCATTGGCAGGCGTCGAGTTAAAGGGGTAGAAGGCGACCAGCTCACTTTCTACCCATGCTGGCAGTTGTTCACCCAATCCAAGGATACTACCCGACTTTTCAATGCCCATCCCAGTGGGGTGTGGCATCATCTCGCCACCATCTACCAGCAGGGCTGGTTCAGAAACTGATTGATCGACCGTCACCACGGATTGTTCGACATACAGGTAATCCAAGCTCACAGACCCCCCTGTTATCGCCACATAGACGCGCTGCCCAGTAAAGTCAGACAAATCAAATGTCCTGAAAGCAAAACCCTCTTGCGGGGCGACATCATTACCAGCCAGTGTCAAGAGCCGCTGATCGCCCTCAGGGGAACCCACGAACACCTCACAACTAGAGGGGCCCGAGCGCTGGTAGCGCACGAATAGCCTGGCATCCTCCATCACTTCAAAGACAGGGGTTGCTAAAGTGGCTCCCTTGTCCCACTCCTCAACATGGTAGATATATTTTCCAGTCGCAGTGGATTCCTTGAGGAGCTGCATGTTTTCCTGCCAAGAAACCACACGCCACTCAGACAAGTTTCCCTGGCTAAAATCCCAATTGGCAGCTGGGATGATCTGCTTGTCGAGGGAAAGTGGGCTCAGTTGGCGGGTTGAGGAATCAAAAAAATGCGTGATAAGCCAAAGCACCATGAACAAAGCTGCCAAAAGGCCTGTCGTCCGTATCAGAAAATTTCTCCTTTGGCGTCGAGTCAGGGATTTCCCTTCTTTCAGGTAGGCCAAGTCTTCCAACAATGCCTCGGCGCTCTGGTAGCGATCCGACACATTAGGCCGGGTGCATTTGGAAATCACGTTATTGAAATCAGCAAACCAGAGCTGATGATCCTCACGACTTGAGCAGTCGGCGGGTAAGACTGGGAACTCATCAATGGGCTGCCCAGTCAACATACGATAAAATACCTTACCGAGACTGAAGATATCACCTCGGGCATCACCTGGCCCCTCAGGGGGCACAAATCCCTCAGTCCCTGCAAAAGAACGCTCATCATCAATCAGGCGCACCAGACCAATATCGGCAAGCCTGGGTTTCCCACCCACGATGACAATATTCGAGGGTTTAATGTCTCGATGGATCAGCCGATTACGGTGAAAGCAGGCCATGCCTCGAGCCAGGCTCTCAGCATATTCCATGCAGTCTTCCCGGGATAAACCCCTTGAGGAGGCCAGCAACTTCCTTAACGTTTTGGGTCGATAGGGAAGGCCTTCCTCACGCCAGTTTGGCACCATCGGATCAGCCAGATCCATGAGGTAATAAATAAACTGACGACTCCTACCCAATCGGTAAATAGTCAGGAGTTCAGGATGTTCCCTCGAAATCTCGGTGTAATGCTGGAGTCCTTTCCATTCCTTTTCGGAGAGCTCAGGGGAGGATTCTTCCTCGGAAGCGTCCACTTCAATGATTTTGGCTGCCTGAAGATGACCCAACTGATCTTCGACTACCCACACTTCACCATAGGCCCCCCGACCAATTTTCCGGATCAACCGAACATCAGCTATTTCGATGTTTAATTCCATTGCCAGTTGTCTCAGGAGCCCAAGGGGTGATGATAGTCGCTAGGCTTGCTTGTCCCACAAAAAACCTCAGGCGGCAAGGATTTAGGGCGTGATTCTGGGCGGCTTTCAAGGCTTTGGGCAATCTGTTCTAGGGATCAAAAATCATCCAGTGCTGCCAGGAGCCTGCTTGACATGAATGTTTGACCCTGCAGCAAGCGGCCAAAAGCCATCGATGGACCAAGTGAGCTGAGCAGGGAATCCAAACAACCCCACAGCAAAGACTGGTCAAGAGGGTTCTTTGCTGATTGGATGCCCTGATCGATGCCAACCGTGCCTGAATCCCTGAGGAGCGACCTTCAAGATCTGGAGACCCTGCGCGCCCACTATGCCGAGTATGTCAGGCAAAGTGGCGATCAAAATCAGCGATGGATCGAGGCTCTCTCCAAGACCGCTCATCTCAAATCCAGGATGGAAGCTCTGGAGGAAGTTGCTGAAAAGATTTCCCCGACCATTGACTCACTCTGCCGCCAGGTTTCCAAGCCTCAGGACCAGGATAAGGATGCCCCAAATCAGGGAAAGCCATCATCCCCCATCAAGGCACAGATTCAGGCCTTGGAGCAGGCTATGGGCCGCCTTCGGCGATTGAATATGGAAACCATTGGGTCCCTGAACCGAAGTCGCTCCGAACTCAAGCTGGCCATCGAAGATTACCAGGCTGCACGTCATGCAGAGATCATCGCAACCGACCGCATGTTCCAGCATGAGGCCTTTCTCAAGCAGGAAATCTGCGCCTATTTATTGCAGCAAAAAGATGACTGGAAAGCATCCTTCTTTGCCGTGGAAGCTGAGCGTCTCTGCCAAATGTTTGCCGACCAATGTCATCAATGGCATGCCCATGCTGAGTTAGCTTCCTTGGGCGTGCTTCAGCTTCCTGAAAAAGAATTGAAGCTCACCGAAAAACCCTCTCCAGAGGCATTCGAAGACCAACTCAGGATTGCTATCAAAAAGAAACGCCTTCCTGAGGGAAAAACTTTGGTCGAATGCCGAATCTCTGAAGATAGCACCCAGCATGATGCCATCCTTATTTCACTCCCCATCGATGGGCTAAGCTTTCCCTTAAGACTGATTGACCACCTCTACCACTTGCTGGAATGTGGCAGACAGCGCCGGACCACGACCAAGGTGCTGACTTTCAGCAAATCGCGAGGCACTTCGAAGTCGACGCGGCAATCGACCCGAAAAAGCCATCAGGAACCCGCCTGAGGTTTTTCTGCGTCAACCCATCCCTTCCCATTAGCTCAGGAGGTCCACGGAAACTTGCCTTCCAAAGCAATGAAGGGCTTAATGGCTTGGCTCCTGATGCTCTCGTATTGCTACCATTTCGGCTCGAGGAACAAGGCCTGCTACCATCGACGAGATAGGTTGATGCTCCTGTATCTGGTGTTGTTCAGTGCCTTGATTGGAAGGTCGAATGCAGAGTCGGTTGAGGTGCAAGATCCCGGCAAAGCCGCGAGAGGATTGCTCAACCACTTCTGTCTGGACTGCCATGATCACGACGCAGCCAAAGGGCAGTTCGACCTCGAACAGCACCTAGGGAAACTAAGCTTCGATGCCACCTTACCTTTTGAGCGAATCATCACCCACGACATGCCACCCCCTGGCAAGCCTCAACCCAACCCCAAGGAGCGTCAGCTGATGCTCAACTATCTGGCCAACCAACAGGTAGAGGAACCAACCCCTTCTTCTCGCCGTCTGAATCGTCATGAATTCATGCATGCGGCATGCGATCTCCTGGGGATCTCGGTAGACCTGAGCAATCTATTACCCCCTGACAAAGGACCTTTTGCCTTTGATACCAATCGCAGGATCCAACCCACCCAAAACTGGATGGCCTTGATTTTTAAAATCACCGATCAACTGCTTGATTGGGCTCTACCGGAGGAAGGATTCGCTATCGAGCAGGAGTGGGGTCTCACTCGAATCTTGGATAGCCATCCGACATACGACATCTACACCCGCAGCACGAAGGAAGGCATGATCTTCTCATGGACCCGAGCGAACAACGGGAATAATTATGCTTATTTCTACAGCGACTTCCAAACTCCAGTCCGCGGCTGGTATGAGGTTGAGGTGAACGCACAGCAACTGGGACACTTTGAAGGGGAGGTCACCATCGAATTGTTTGCTGGCAGGTATTACTTTGCCGATGATCGACCTCAGCCTCAACGTCTGATCGGGGTGGTTTCATTAAATGGCAATCACCCAAGCAACACCCCATTGAGGGTGCTGCTGGATGAGGGAGATCAACTCTCAGTGCATTGCCACAGCCCTGAAAATTTTCGTGAAAAAGCTCCCACAAGGGGCGCTCTGATCCGACACCTGCGCGTGCGTGGCCCCATTCTGGACCATTGGCCACCTCGCTCCTTCACACAGGTTCTGGGCGGCCTAAAGTTGGAGGCACCTCATCGAATCACCCGTGCTGTACCCCATCCTCGATCCAATCTCGAAACCTTGGGTGGCAGCCTGAGAGGCAGCAGTTCCGAGTCGGGGTTCGGTGTGGACAACTTGCTGGATGGCTCCAATCGCACTTTTTGGCAAACAAGCCCGGCATCCCAAACCGCTCTCACGCCTCATCATGTCCTCATCCAAAACCCCAATGAACATCTCATAAACGGGCTGAGTTACGCGACCCGATCTGGAGGAGGCGATCAGGGAAAAGTCACGTCCTATCGTGTGGAACAATCCAAGGATGGCCTGCACTGGGACTCAGTCTGTCTGGCAGAAGGGTCTTTGGATACCACCCTGAGCCATGAGCAGGTGATCCCCTTTCATCAGCCCTCCAACGATCGGTTCCTTCGATTCTTAATCACCGACTCGGTAGAGTCCGACAATGACTCACGGGTCACCGTTGGCAGCCTGGATGTCATCACTGCATCACCAAAGAAACCCATTCCCTTTCAGCGCGTTAAAGTGGTTCCCGATTCGGAGGAGGCGCTACGCGAGGTTTTAGCCTCCTTTGCCAATCGTGCTTTGGGGGAATCCCTGGGGGAGGAAGCACTCCAACCCTATTGGATGGTTGTTCAACAATCTCTGACCAATGGGGATTCAACACTGACTGCAATCAAGGCAGGCCTCAAGGCCATCCTCTGCTCGCCTCGCTTCCTGTTGACACCCGGAGAGGGCACCACGAAAAGCGTTTCCCTTGCCAGGAATCTGGCAAGAAGCCTTTGGCTATCCATACCAGATCAGGCACTCCTGGACCAGGTGGGCAATGCTTCCTTAACTCGCGAAGGGCTGAGCCAGCAAGTTCATCGCCTGCTGCGTGACCCACGCAGCAGGCGCATGGTTCACTCACTGGCCGGTCAGTGGCTTGGTTTGGATGCTTTTGATACCATCACCCCATCACTCAAGCTTTATCCTACCTATGACACCTTGCTGCACCATTTTCTACCCCTAGAAACCGAACGTTACCTGGAGCACTTGATCCATGAAAACCTCTCACTGGATCATCTGATCGCCTCAGATTTTTCCTTCCTCAATGAACGATTGGGACGTCATTACGGCTTGTTTGGCCTCAAAGGTCAGGCAATGCGAAAGGTTTCCCTCCCTCCATCCCTGCACCGCGGGGGGCTCATGACTATGGGTAGCATCCTCAAGATGACCACTGACGGCTTGGAAAGCTCTCCAATTCGCAGAGGAGCCTGGATTTCCCAGCACTTGGTAGGCAACACGCTCTCACCCCCGCCACCAAACATCCCCGCGCTAATTTCTTACCCTGAAAATCAACCCATCACGTTGCGGGACAAAATCAAGCAACATACCTCCCAAGCTTCTTGCCGAGCTTGTCACCAACATATCGATCCCTATGGCTTTGCCTTGGAAAACTTTGATGCCAGTGGCCAATGGCGCGAGCGCTATCAGCTCGCGCTGCCGCATTCAGGAACCTTTCAGTACCGTCCCGAAGGCTATTTCAAGGCAGGCAATGAAGTGGAATCTTCAGGATTCCTTGAGCAGCAATCCTTCGATGGCATTGATGAACTGCAAGGCTTACTTCTTTCAGACCTCTCCAAGGTCGTCTACCATTTTGCCCGGATGTGGTTCGAGTATGTCAGTGGAGATCAACCCAGTCTCAAGCAAAGGCTGGATTTGATGGGAATCATTCCCGAAAACCCCGCGGAGGCTCGTATTGCCGATGTGATGAGCGACATACTCCTACAAGTCCTTCTGCCCGAACCGTGATGAATCCAATCAATCGAAAGCGCTTCCTCAAGGCTGGTGCCATCTTACCCATGGCACTGCATTGCCTGCAATCAAGGGGGCATCAGGCAATCAAAGCTTCACCGCGTCGATTGGTCGTCATCTGCAACTCTCTTGGATTTTACCAACCTTATTTTTATCCAAGCCAGCGGGGTGACTGGTCAACCTCACGTTACCTTCGAGACATGCCATGCCAGCCCAAGATGACTGTCTTTGAAAATTTTTTCCATGCAGGGATGGAGACTAGTAACCATGACTCGGAAAAATCCTTCCTCACGGGCCAGCCTCATCCTGAATCATCTCATTTTGTTAATGGTATTTCGCTCGATCAGCTCCTGGCTGAAAAGCTTGGGGATCAAACACGCTTCCCCAGCTTGAGCCTGAGCCTCTATGATCGCGGCTGGGGATGTTCCTGGGATCGCCGAGGCTCGGCTATTGCTCCCATGAACAATGCAGAGAAGATTTTTGAAACCCTTTTTGGAGCTGAAGATCTGGCAGCTCGACAACGCCAGATCAGGCAAGACCAGACAATCCTGGCAGCTTTGAAAAAGGACCTGGATCGAGGTCAGGATTCAGGGCAATCAAGGGCTGAAATAGAGCTTTCACGACAAGTCTTCGAACAGCTTGAGGCGCGCCTGCAACACGAAAGATTCTGGCTGAACACACAAAAACCGACGGTTGATCATCAGCTGATCAGCGATCCAGAGTTTGAGTTTTCAGCCAAAATTGCCAATTTATTTGACCTGACAAAACTGGCCTTGCAGACCGATTCCACCCGACTCATCACCTTGTCTCTGGACTGGGTCTACGGTGCCATCCGCGTACCAGGCGCCACCGGCGGCTGGCATACTCTTTCCCATCACGGTGGAGAGCAATCAGTCATCGAAAAACTCAGTCGCATCGAAACTGACATCATGAAACACTTCAGGCGCTGGATTCATGAGATGGATCAAGTGGATGAAGGGGATGGAACGCTTCTGGACCACACCACAGTTGTTTTGGGGAGCAATTTTGAAGATGCTTCCAATCACACCTGCCACCGACTTCCGTTGTTGGTAGCCGGGGGGAGTCATCGGCATAAGGGGCACACGGTGCTGGAACAACCTACCCCCCTGAGCAACCTCTACCTGGAACTCTTGAATCACTTCGGGGTGGACGCTCCATCTTTTGGCAATAGCCAGCGCAACATGGGCTTGCTCACAGCCTGAAGACCCTCTGCGGGCATCTTGGCCACTGCTAATCGATCCTAATCTTGATCACCAGCTTGCGGACCGAGGATGGCTGCCCTACTGCCAGTCCGGGCATGTGAGCGTCCTGCGGGAAAAATATGGCGAACTGTCCAGGGCGCATCAGGATTTGATCACCCCGCCCATAAAGTTTCTGGAAATCCTTCTCAGCATCATAGGGCTCACCTGTCATCGAAGCTGTGCGAGCAATCCCTATCAATTCCTCTCCATGCAGGACCGCCTGAATATCGATATGACGCCGGTGAGCTTCCCAAAACCCATCTGAGTGTGCCTTGGTTTGGTAGTCATCCACCCCGGCGAATACGGCCTCTCCTTCAATTGGATGGGAACCAGGCAGCAGGCCCTCTGGGTCAACCCGACAAAGAAAATCCAGAGCCTGCTTGAATTTCGCTCCGAGTGGGTGGTAGAGCGAGGCATTGTCCAAATCATCCAGAACCATGATCTGAAAATGTCCAGGAGCTCAGAGGAAGGGAAGACAAATCTCCTCTCCCCTCAAAACATACCCCCTTAGCCCTAAGGCTCTAATACTTGACCATAGAGCCGCACATCATCCCAGTTACCTGTATCATCAAAGGATCCGAGACCAATCTGTCCCGAGAGAAAGGTACGATCGGTTGCCCTCATGACCGGTGTTTCCATGTCATCCCAATAAACGTGAATCGACCCCGAGGCCACCCTCCGACTGATTTTTACCGTATGCCATTGAGCATCCCACGGAGTGCCCTGGGTTGTGTGTTCACTGATCTTGACACGGGGTGCCTGATTCACGATGAAGATCTGATTGGCATGATCATCCATTGCCTGCCCGAGATGCACGTAATAAAAATGCTCCGGATCCTGCCACCCAAAAAATAGGCACATATCTCGATGCCCGTAATCACGCTGAGTCGTGAGCACTCGGGCAATCAGATCAAAATCGCCCACCACCACATCCTTGAGACGGCTGATATTAACTGGGCTGCGATGTGGGGGACGGTAGGCACTTTGCCTGTGCAGGCTGTAAACCTTGCTCCCATCCTGGGTCATGATGCGCCAGGCATTCTGATCAGTGGGCAACCATGAGCCAGCTCCTTGCTCGAAACGATCACTACGGATCAGTGGCAGATCCGATTCGCTAGCCATCTCTGGTGCTGGCTGGCGCACTGGAAGGGTTGCAAGACGTGCCTTACCGTTGATTTCATCCATGGTGAAATCCCTGCGATCGATTAGGCCTTCGCCCGCTCGATGGACCTCGAGCACCACTTTGGGCGTGGCATCCCGCGTGTCGATATCGAACACACAATACAGTTTTCCTTCGCCATGATTGAGAAACATCTCTGGCAAGTTGGGGGTGGCGTAATTATTAGACCCCAAGGGACCGGAAGTGATTTCAATCACGCGCTGGTTGATCTGGTATCCTCCAGTAAAATGCCGATCTCCTGAAAGGAGAATGACCCCTTCAATCTGTTCGGATTCAAGCCATTCAAAGAAAGCAAGTTGCTCTCGGCGAAAACTGGTCCAGGAATCAAGGTGTCCGTTTTTCTGCCATTCGCTCCCACTGGCAATGAACTTCAGTTTGGCCTTGGAAGCTTTGAGTCCGCTCTTCAACCACGCCCACTGGCGCGCTCCCAACATGGTCTTATCTCCATGATCCTCCGAGCGGTTGGGCCAACGGTAATAACGATCATCAAGCATGAAGAAATCGATGTCACCGCGTTGGAAATGGTGATAAATGCCCGGATGATCAGGCTGCCCGTAGGCAAGATTAGCCCACATGGACTGAAAAGTCCTCAGGCTTTCAGAACGGCCCTCGGCAGTGCGGTCACTATCATTCGGACCAAAATCATGATCGTCCCAAATGCCAATGACCGAACTGCGCGAACTCAGAGCGCGAAAACCAGCCACACCACGATGGTCGTAATAGGCTGCTCGCTGGACATCCGGATCGGTTGAATCGGCATAGTGATTGTCCCCAAGCATGAGTAGCAGCTCGATGGAAGGATCACTCGCCATCTGACCCCAGGCAGCTGCGGCCAGTGATCCCTGGTGCCCCACACAAGAACCAAAGGCAAATCTCAGATGCGTGGGAGTGCCCTCTAGAGGGGCGGTCATAACCGAGGGATAAGGCGCGCTCATCACCGGTTTACCGTCCAGGACCACTGCATAGTGATAACGTGTAGAAGGTGTCAGGCCTGTCGCCCTAACATGACCATTGAAATCAGTTTGGACCTCAAGACTGGGACCCTCGTAAAGGGTGGCTCCTTCCATATTCGAGCTGGGGCTTACCATTAAACCCAAGGATGCAGGTGCTGAAGCCCTTACCCAGACCCTGATCTCTTGACTGCCTACATGACCCAACATAGGACCCTGCTCCAGATGCGCCGCCTGGACGCAGTAGGAGGCCAGCAGGAACAGGCCCAGGAGCCCATGGGGGTATCGCCGATGAAACCAATTGGACATAGGCAATTTGTATCACGTTCAACCCCAGCCTGACCAGTGCGTTCCAAGCCAAACAGGATCCATGGAAACCGATGGAATCGGTTTCATTCATTGACCTTGCTTCTTGCCTGTTAGCTTCATTATGGGAGAATGTTCAGCATGAAGCCCATGCACGCCACCTGCCTCTTGCTTGCCGGCATGATGGTTCGCATGCTGGCAGCCTCACCCTCATCAACTGCCACCAAACCATCCATTATCCGAGAGGTCTTGAGTCAAAACCGGGATGGCTCTTCGGTCACCTGGTTTCACCCCAAAGCTTGCTTGGTTCCCGAACTAGGCACACGACCGGCCACCTCTCTGATGACCATGCAATCCATCAAGGGAAGCGACACTTTCGGACCGGTTCATGAGTGGCTCTCCATCGATGGAGGCATCACTTGGAGTGCCCCAAAACCCATTTTGGCTTTTGCTCAAACCGAAGTTCCTGGACATCCAGGATTGCGAGCAGGCGTGTGCGATGTGGTCCCAGAATATCATCCTCAATCCGATACCGTCTTAGCCATCGGTCAGGTTGTGTTTTACCGAGGCCCTCGCTTTAGCTCTGGGGATCAGCTCCCTCGCTATCCCATCTATGCGGTGCGGTCTCGAGACGGCTCTTGGTCAGGACCTCAGATCCTGCACTGGGAGGACCCAAGGGGTTCCTTTATCTACTCGAATAATTGCGGTCAACGGGTGGTGCTGGAAAATGGCGACATCCTTCTGGCGATCAGCTTTGGGAATGTTTCCGAACACCGCTCGGTAGCCACCTTACGTTGCCGGTTTGATGGGGCCACACTGGCCATTTTGGAGGTGGGAGAGCCACTCCATCTGGCGGCAGGACGAGGTCTGCTCGAACCTTCCCTGGTTAGATACAAGGGGCGCTACTACCTCACAATGCGAGCCGAGGATGGGCGAGGTTACCTTGCAATGAGCCGGGATGGGCTGCATTGGAGCCCCAAGGAATCCTGGAAGTGGGAAGATGGCCAAGCCCTTGAACTCTCCAGTACCCAACAACACTGGCTGATCCACCAGGAGGATCTGTTTCTGGTCTACACACGGAAGACCCCTGAGAATCATAACGTGATTCGTTGGCGCGCACCGCTTTGGATGTCTCGATTCAACGCCGAAAACCAGCGTCTGGTACGAGACAGCGAGCAAGTCGTCTTACCCATGATCGGCAATGGCATTGAGGAGCCTGATGAGGTTGCCTTGATGGGGAATTTCCATGTGACCACTGTCAGCGACCAAGAGTCCTGGATCACTGTGGGCGAATGGCTTCCGCGAAGAGAGGCTCGAGGCGACCTGCTACTGGCAAGGATCCACTGGCCCATTGATTGACCCTTCGCCATTGCAGTCCGTCCAATGGACAGCTAGCCTCTGGGCGGTGCAACCCATTGCCTTTCATCTCGGATCAATGCCTGTTCACTGGTATGGCATCCTAGTCGCCCTGGGCTTTCTGGCCGGGTTCTGGACCGCCAGCCGTCGAGCGGCATTGGATGGCCTGGCGCCCCAGGCGGTCGCTGATATTGGACCCTGGCTCATCGCAGGGGGTCTACTTGGTGCACGTGGACTCTACGTCCTGACCTTCTGGGAAACCGAGTTTGCCAGTGAGCCCTGGACACATGTTTTCAACATCCGCCAGGGTGGACTCATTTTCTACGGTGGTTTTATCGGGGCAGTTCTGTTGGGCATGGTTTACCTGCGCAAACACCGCCTGCCTACCCTCAAGGTAGGCGATGCCCTGGCTCCAAGCATTGCTTTGGGCCACGCTTTCGGTCGCCTAGGATGCTTGATGACCGGTTGCTGCTATGGCAAGACCTGCGAACTACCCTGGGCCATCTCTTTTCCCCGCGACCACATCACTCACCCACACCCAGTTCATCCAACCCAAATCTACGAGTCAGCATTCAATTTCCTTCTCTATGGAGCCCTTGCATGGGCCTACCGACGTAAGCGCTTTGATGGTCAGATCTTTGCCATATACCTGCTGGCTTACGCTATCCTGCGAGCCTTCAATGAACATTTCAGAGGCGACTATGATGCGGCACAAAAGTGGGGATTCCTCACCCCGGGCCAGGCCACCGGTATCCTCATTTTTGGGGTTGGCATGACTCTGTATTACGTCTCCCGAGGGCTGACTCCAGCCAGGAGTTCGACAAGCAACCCTTGAGCCAATCAAGTGTGCTCCCACGAACCATCCTTAGAAGCTTGTGAGGACTCCGGCGAGTGGGAGAGCCGACACTTTGTGGTTGAGCAATCTCCAGCAAAGCCACGACTGGATGCTTGGCTACACACCCAGTGCCCTGCATGGTCCCGTGGTTTGATTCGCAGGTGGATTGAAGCAGGCGCCATCCTGGTGGATGAAAAACCCACCAAGCCAAGTCATCCGCTACGAGCTGGTCAGAGGATTGCCATCACCCCACCACCACCGGCCTCCATGGAGCTCATCCCAGAACCCATGGCCCTTGATATCCTCTTTGAGGACGAGGTCGTCTTGGTCATTAACAAGCCTCCGGGCTTGGTTGTTCATCCTGCAGCCGGGCACACAACCGGCACCCTGGTACACGGGGTATTGCATCATTGCCAGGGAAGCCTGAGTGGCATTGGCGGGGTCGCCAGGCCCGGGGTTGTCCACCGCCTGGATCAGGATACCAGCGGTTGCCTTGTCATGGCCAAAACCGATGCCGCTCACCAGAGCCTGAGTGAACAATTTGCCCAACGCACAACAACCAAACACTATCTGGCTATTGCCTGCGGTCTCATGCCGCATTCTCGTGGTAGGATTGAAGCGCCAATTGCACGTCACCCCATACAGCGGAAGACCATGGCGGTCATGGATCATGGGCGCAAGGCCATCACCGACTACCAAGTCATTCAATCCTTTGGCACTCAAGCCAGTTGCCTTAACCTCACCTTACACACCGGTCGCACACATCAAATCCGTGTTCACCTCAAACATCTAGGGCATCCTGTCTTCGGGGATGAAACCTATGGCCAGAAGGCTACTCATCGGCTTGCATCGGCCCTTGGCCACTGCCCTGAACGACAGCAATTGCATGCCTGGAAACTAGGCTTTGCCCACCCCATCACCGGAGAGCGACTCATGCATGTGGCTCCCCCACCAGAGGACATCCATCTCAGCCTGGAAGCCCTGGCCCGGGGAAACGATACAGCCCTCATCTCAATCACCCCTTGAAGGTAGATGAGGTCGAGCTTTTGAAGACCATTGCGCCACAGCCTCAGGCGCATAGACAACTTCTTGGAGGGTATCCTTGATACCGTCGAGATAGGGATAGCGGCGGGTGAGAAACAAGCCATATCCCTCGTGGAGGGGATCAATCCAGAAACAAGTCGAGTGGTAGCCACCCCAACCAAAAACCCCGGCCGGCGCAGGGGTTTTGGACCGGCTCGGATCCTGTAATATTTCAAAACCAAAACCCAGCACCATGCCCTTTTCACGCCCATCAAAACCGGGAAGCTCACCCAACTGATCCTGAGTCATGAGGCTGAATGTCTCCGGCTGAATAAGCGTTTGACCGGCGGGGGTTTTCCCGCCCTGGGCGAGCATCTGACAGAAACGCCCATAATCCTCAAGGGTCGATACCAGCCCTTCCCCGCCCAGCTGCAGCGCGCTACCTGGCTGATACAATAACTCATCCTCGGCAACGGTTCCCTCACGGAACTGGTCCTTATCCCATACCGATAAAGGCTGGAAACGTTGACGATCTTCCTGAGTCAAACCAAAGCGCGTATCGATCATGCCTAGAGGAGTGAAGATTTCCTGATCGAAAAAAGATGCCAGACTTTGGCCCGTGTGCCGCTCAATCAGGTGGCCTAACACGGCAGTGCTCAGGCCATAAGTGTAGCGTTCACCAGGCTGATGCTGGAGAGGTTGCTTGGAGAGCAAATCCATCAGGGACTCCAGATCTTCTAGTTCGATGACTTCTTTCCAGGTGCCCTCCTCATCAAAGGAACCATCATAACCATAGATACCTGAGGTGTGGAGCAAGAGGTGTCGGTAGGTGATGGGGCGCGCCAGTGGGAACCCTTTCCCGTCTGGCTCGCGATCTGTCATGTCTGCTAAAGCTGGTATCTTTTCGTCAATAGGATCATCGAGCTCAAAAACCCCCCGCTCAAGCAGCATCATCACAGCGAGGGAAGTGATGGGCTTGGTCATCGACCATATGGGGAAGAGGGTCTTTCCATGAACAGGCCGATCATGGACCAGAGCGCTGCGCTCAGAAGCCTGATGCACCACCTCCCCACCGGCACTGAAACGAAAAATATGAGAAGG
>Ga0181572_10000625_pt1 | contig 25510 bp, 33 predicted proteins | sample 101ome_26_FD_133004 | JGI IMG/M metagenome (GOLD analysis project Ga0181572, IMG submission 133004) | Coastal salt marsh microbial communities from the Groves Creek Marsh, Skidaway Island, Georgia - 101408AT metaG (megahit assembly) | ecosystem: Environmental > Aquatic > Marine > Intertidal... | reverse complement strand
TAATAATTTTTCTACCTTGCTCCGTTCGTAGAATTACTCTATCTTCCCTTCGGAGATAAATCGTTTGAAACGATTCTGGAGCTAGGATGATCTCGTCGACTGCCATTAGTTAATCTCTCTTACGTAATATATGATATTCTCGTCGTTATCCGATTGAGTCCACGCAACAACATCATCTCCTGTTAAGCCGGATTCTTCTTCGTATTTCGCAATGATGTAATTGTTAAATGTAAACTCATCCATCGGCCATGAATGATAAGGATCTACAATATTATTAGCAAGATAAACGAGCCAAACATAATCGACCGACCCATAATAGAAACGAGCCACGTCTTCTGGTCGCTCACCTTCAGATACAGTGTAGGGCAAAAAGAGATAAGGATTGTTTGTTACGCTGCGAAGAAAATTATTTCTTCGAGTGATGTCTTTTACAATCCTACCCTGATATTCTACAGTAGGAAAATTTTCAAAATACTTGGTCATTCGATATTATCCTGTTGGTTCGTCTACTGGATTCTCAGATTCGGCCGGTGGTATTCCTTCAATCTCGCCCGCATAATCTTCTTTAGTATGAATCGTCAATTCATTAAACGCAATCGACAGATTTACCGCGGCAGGTTTGCCCCCTTTCAATATTGCTACTTGGCCTCCGCCAGCATAATTCACTGTAACGTTTGAAATAAGACATGGCTTGAATTTTGGCCAATGGCTTGGGTCAACACCGATAAGCTGGAGATAACATACGTTTGGATACTTCAATAGAGCTCTATTTAAACCTTCCATTTCAGTTATTGATCCAAACTCAGGTAGAATATTTTGCTTAAGTGATTTAACAATTTGTTGAACCATTTTTGAGTCTGATTCATTTTCTGGAAAGAGATCCCACGAAAACGTATATGATTTTAAGTCCACACCTTCAAAAGCAAGAGTTTCATTAGGGTTAACAATTGCGCCACCCGCTGCTCCTAAAGCTCGACCAATATCGCCTGAAAAATTTCTCATCATATACGACATAACTTGGCCAGCGGTTTCCCCACTCGTACCAAGTATAGAAGATATTTGGCTCTTTAATTTGTCACGTCCTTCGGCCGATGCAAGATTTCTTCCTGCTCCAGATAAAAGATCAAAAACAGCTTGCCCCCTTGCAGCAGCGCTTGCGGCCGCAGCTTGTCCAGCAGCAGCACTATCACCGACAGTGCCCGCACCAGTAAGACCGGCTATGAACGTAGAAAGCTTTTCTGACATGAAGCTTCGTTCGAATCCTTGAATCTTTACGCCTTGGGCATCAGTCAAATCTTTAGGGAATGGTAATTCGATCGAGTGTTGACCAGCAACTTCTGGGCTTCGATTAGAAAGGTTCTTATACAAGCCACTCGTTAATGATTGGTAGCTCGTGTCAGCTGAAGAATCGTTGCCTCCCGCCGGCTTTAAACTCGCATAATTATACTCTTTAAATTGTAAAAGTATGCTATGAGGTAAAGGCTGTGTTGGGAATGAAAGTAACGCAGAAGATTGCGTCGCTCTCGATTTTTCCCATTCGGGACGTGTAAATCCGGCCATTTAATCCACCTATCTTTTTGAATAAATACAATAGCTATCTATCACTTTATTTATATGGGAAAGCGAAGAGAAAAACATGGCGTATAGAGGTAGGTTTAGACCTAAGAATCCAAAAAAGTACAAGGGAGATCCTACCAATATTATTTATAGGTCTTTGTGGGAATTTAAGTTTTTTCGCCATGTTGATGAGAATCCGGATGTTATTTGGTGGCAATCGGAGGAGTTAATTGTGCCCTATCGATCACCTATCGATGGACGAGTGCACAGATACTTTCCAGATGTAATAGTACATGCCAAAAAGAAAGATGGTTCGACGGGCACCACAATGATAGAGATAAAGCCCTATAAGCAGACACTTCCACCAGATCCAAGGAAGAAGAATGCTACAAAAACTGGTCGGATATCACGACGATATCTCAACGAGGTGAAAACCTATGGTGTTAATGAAGCAAAGTGGAAAGCAGCAAGAAGCTTTTGTGCTGATAGAGGATGGAGCTTTATTATCATGACAGAAAAAGAATTAGGAGTATAATCCGTGGCAGCAATCTTTGACGAAATTTTAGCAAAAGGTGTTCGTAGTGGTAGGATACCAGCTCGCACAGCTAAAGCTCGTGAATGGTATCGAGACCAAGCAAGGAATGTTGCCAAGTCTGGCTCGAAAACTGGCGTGTCAGGTGAAAAGGTTTTAAGAGACTCAAAGAGCTCAATGGAAAATGTAGCTCGTATGGGTAACATGTATCTCTTTGAGTACGATGCTAAACATAAAGATACTCTGCCTTACTGGGATAGGTATCCGCTTATTTTTCCAATAAATAAGGCAAAAGGCGGTTTCATGGGTATTAACGTACATTACTTACCTCCAATGTTACGAGCTAAGTTAATGGATGCACTCTATGATACGCTTACAAATAAAAAATATGACGAGACAACGAAGTTAAGATTATCTTATGACTTACTGAATAGTGCAGCAAAGTTTAAAGAGTTTAAGCCTTGTATTAAGCACTACCTCAACTCACAAGTGAGATCGAGGTTTGTATACATCAGTCCAAGTGAATGGGATATTGCTCTCTTTTTACCGATGGCTAAATTTGTCGGCGCTTCCAAACAGAAAGTGTACGCTGACTCAAGAAAAATTATTAGAGGATAAACAATGCCATTCGATATTACAAGGTTCAAGTCAACTGTCGATCGATTTGGTGGACCAGCTCGAAGCTCACTCTTCGAAGTTACAATCACACCTTATAAAGATAGTGCATCTCGCGGTAATGAAGTTTTTGGTGCACGAGAATTTACCTTTTTCTGTAAGACAGCTAACGTTCCTGGTGTATTCATAACCACCGCAGAAAATGCTCAGGTAGGACAACTACCTCGTCAAATGCCGGTCGGTATCGGTGCTCGTCCGCTTGAAACAATTTTTATGGTTGACTCAGATCATCAGGTTCTTCAGTTCTTCCATCGCTGGGCTCAGCAAGTAGTAAACTATGGAACGAAAGGTGGACCGTTTGCTACGATCGATAATAAGCTTCCATTTGAAATTGGATACAGAGATGAGTACTCTGCACGAGTAACAGTAAAACATTTTTCGACTGAAAGTTTTGATAACAAATATTACGAGGTAATTCTCGACGGATGTTATCCCACTGTAGTAGGTGATATGGATTTGTCGTGGGAAAACAATGACAGTTATTTGACCGTGCCAGTCTCTATGAACTTTAAGAGAATTGAGTACTCAGGCGAGAAGACCGGATCACCAACATCACGCCTGAATCGTGGTACAGGAATTCTTGACATCCTTGGAGCAGTCGCTGGCTTCGCCGATGTCGTACGACAAACAACACGCGGTGGGCGACCCACGTCTATTCAGGATGCGGTCAATCGCGTGACAAGAGTTACAAACTCATTTGACAATATTAGCAATAAGCTAGGCATTTAATTATTAGGAGTATATTATGGCTTTACCAAAAATCGATCTACCGATTTCTGAATTGGAGTTACCATCGACAAAGGAAAAAGTAAGATATAGACCATTTACAGTAAAAGAAGAAAAGATACTTTTAGTCGCAGCAGAATCCGGTGACCCAGAACAAGAGTTACTTGCTGCAAGGCAAATCGTAAATAATTGCTTGATTGATAGAGAAGTAAGTGATCTCGCAATGTTCGATTTGGAATATATTCTTTTAATTCTTCGAGCTCGATCGGTTGATAACTCCGTGATGTTTGAAATCAAAGATCCGGATACAAAAGAAACAGTACAGCTTGAGCTTAATATTGATAAGGTAGAAATAAAGAGAGACCCAAGTCATACAAATCAAGTAAGAGTTAATGAAGACTATATTCTTTATCTCAAGTATCCAACGATCGATGAGTTTGCGCAGATTGTTAAAATGGATCCAAAAGATCCACTTGTAAATTACTACATTATGGTTTCTTGTTTAGACAAGATTGCTTCAGAAGATGAGGTACATTTATTTTCTGAATATACGCAAGATGAGACTGATGAGTTTATGGAAGGAATGCCCGGTGAAGTGATTAAGGGTGTTCAAACGTTTTTCGAAACCATGCCTAAGTTGCGGCATGAAATGAAGTATAAGAATAACGAGGGTAAAGAACAAACATTCGTTGTGGAGGGTATGCGCAGTTTTTTTTCCTGACGCTGTGTCATATTAGTCTGGGCGAATATTATCAAATGGTGTTCGCATTGGCACAGCACCATAAATACTCGATAAGTGATGTTGAAAACTTAATGCCATACGAAAGGGATGTTTATTTTCAGATGTTGATTAACTACATCGAAAAACAAAAGGAAAAGAACCAATGAAGGTCGAACAGAAATTTGAATGCGCTACAGTAGGTAAGCTTGGTCTTCTCGAGCGAGAATCTCGTAAAATGAAGAAGGCAATGGCCAGAAGAGAATACGTTAAAATGCGGATTTCAATGCTCAAGATCGAGCGAGACAATCCTCGCAATAGTGAGTATGATGCTCATTGGTATAATAGACTTATTCAAGAACTCGAGTGGGCCGAAGGTATTCTTTTAAGCGATGAGTATCCTAAGGTCAGTAACTGTTTCATGGAGAACGAAGTAAATGGCTGAACTGTCGGCTGAAACAGAAGCGATTATTGATCGCCTCAAACGAGAAGGCGAGTTACTGCGCAATTCTGGCAACAATTCAATTCGCTCTGTAAAAGTTGAGCTGGCTAAGTTCGAAGGTATTTTCAATACGATTTCAACTAATATTGCTTCTCAAACAGATGCTGTTCGTGCAGGTATCGGCGCGCAGGCAGACATCGCAGAAAGACAAGCAGAACAAGCAGCAAGGGATCGAGCCTTTGCTGACCTTGAAGCAGACCAAGAATCTGCAGAATTAAAGGCTCTTCGAGAAAAAGTTGAAACAGAAAAGCTTAAAAATGAATTGAGGAGCGAAAAAGATAAGGCTTCTGGCCCAGGATTGTTTAAACAATTAATGGGCATGGGTACAATGAAAAATTTAGCGATAGGCGCCGGAACAATTGCGGCACTATCAGTAGGCTATGGATTCCTTGATGAAAAAACCGAAGGCGGTTTAAACAAAATGGTTAAGTCGATTGCGACTACATCATGGGATAAAATCTCCAATGCATTAAATATACTCGCAGAAAAAACACCACTCATCTTATCTCAGATGGAACAAGCCTTAACGCCTGAAAATTTAGAAAGGCTGGCAGAAAAAGCCGGTCAAGCTGCAGTGGGCGCGCTTGGAATAGGTGCTGCAGTATTAGCTGCTGGCCCAGTAACAGAAATGATAAAGGATGGGGTAATCACCGCTGCAACGCTCGAAGCAATACGAAGAAGTGGAGGAGGTGCGCGGCCACCTGTTGATGGGGCAGACGATGACCCAGATCGTAGAGGCCGCGGTCGAGCCTCTGGCTTTAGATCATTACTTACTGGAAGAAATGCAATTATTGCAGCAGTAGGATCTGGTTTAGTTTATTATGGATCACAAGCTTCTGAACTATTTAAACAAGACTCAGAAAGTTTAACTAAAGATCAATTAATGAATACTTCCGTAGATGGTGTCGAAGGCCTGTCAACGATTGCTGGAGCTGCTACGTTAGGAAGCATGTTTGGAATTAAAGGTTTAATTGCTGGTGCAATTCTCGGTGGTGCCTATGTATTAGGTAAAACTTTATATCACGAAGTTCGAGATGCTATGTACGACATCGAAGGATTGCCCAACGATATTCAAGATGCGTTGAAAAAGGGCGGGACCGAAACACGTCGCCGTGGAAACACAAAAACTATATACAATAAAACTGTAGAAGAAATGGCAGAGCAGACTCGAGAGAGGCTGAATAGTGAAATTGATCAAGCGAGAGAAGAACTCGAAAGTATAGAAGATACTCCGATAACTGGAAATAACCGAGAAAGGAGAATTGCAAGGCAACAGCGCGATCGTCGCAAAAAAGAATTAGAAGAAATCATTGAACGGCGTGAAATGCAAAGACAGAATTTCGAAAATCTGCTTAATGATAGAATAGAAAAGGGTATTGCAGATTTTGATACAGAAACACGAGGAGTGCAAACCCTCGAAGAATATAACGCAAGGCTTGCGAGAGAAGGAGAACCTGATGTTGCAGTTACTCCTTCAGATAGAGCTTCATTAGAAGAGAGGGTCGAAGCAGAAAACCCAGAGCTTCAAAGAGCACAACAGGGCGAGCCGTTAAAATCAGAAATATCCAGCGAAAGTATTGATCGTCTTGTCGAAGCTATCGAAAGTTCTGCGGGTAATCAAGCACCTATTATAGTCAATAAGACAGAAAACATTACACCTGTTAATAATACAATTATTGAAGGTGATAGAAACATCAGCTCGAGTGCTCTTGTTGAAATGAATAATGGCGGCGAGGATAGTGCTGGAGGATTCGCCAATTAAAAAAGGGGACGTAAAGTCCCCCTAAAAAACGGCCAGGCAGGATGTCACCCACGTGGATTGTTTTTTAACTAGCTTCTCTCAAACCTGTCGCTGATTTCAAATACTCAACAATCGCTTCTGGAGCAGTTTCTCCATAAGGATCGTCAGAAGCATTATCCCTCAGACCTGGCTCTTCGAAGAATGCTTCGACAACGCCATCAGTTACGACCATAGCATAACGCCAAGATCTCATACCAAAGCCAAGGTTTGATTTGTCTACGAGCATACCCATTTGTCGTGTAAAACAACCCGTACCATCTGGGATCATTTTTACATTTTCAACACCCTGATCCTTTGCCCACTTATTCATAACAAACGAGTCGTTAACAGAAGCACAATAAACTTCATCGACTCCAAGCTCACGAATCAAGTTATAGTTTTCTTCAAAACCTGGCACTTGATATGTTGAGCATGTTGGTGTAAATGCACCGGGCAAAGAGAATACGACCACTCGCTTTCCAGCAAAGAGGTCAGACGACCCAATAGCTTCCCATCGGTAAGGATTGGTTCCGCCGACTGAGTCGTCTCGCACGCGCGTTTGAAAAGTGACGTCAGGCACTCGTCTTCCTGTTCTAGGATTCATAATGTATCTCCATTATAAAAAGTTTTGCTAGCCTTTCAGCAGCTTTTTCGTATTACCGATTTCGATTTTCTTAGGCTTCTTCTCTTCGGGGACTACTCTTTCGAGATGAACTGTAAGAAGACCGTTAACGAATTCGGCACCTTTCACTTCAATGTCATCCGCAATATCGAATTTGCGAGTGAATTTACGGAATGAGATTCCGCGGTGAAGAATTTCCCCTCCAGCGTTGAAGTAATCACCTTGTTCGTCCCATGTAGAACGAATTGTTAGTGTTCCATTTTCTACTACGATTTCAACATCGTCTTGGTCAAGACCAGCAAGCGCTATATCGATATAGAACTCGTCAGCGTCTCTACGGATGTTGTAGGGAGGGAAACCGGATCCTCCGGTTCGATTCATTTGATCTGTAAGTACTTCGAATCGATCGAGCATTCGATCAAAACCTACAGTAAACGGGGTGAGGTGGTTAATGTTTAAACCAGTCATAGCTTTCTCCTTTTAAGCAAGAATTTAAATTGTAATGTTGTAGGACCCTATCGGCATCCTACACATTTATTTATACGCCAGTGCTACCAAAACCACCATCGCGGTCAGTTTTTTGCGCTGGCCTTTCTTTAGTCTCAACTAAGTCATAAGAGATCGTAGGCTCAAGAATACACTGAGCAAGTCTCTCTCCGTTCTCAATTGTGACCAAACAGTCAGTTACATTAGTAACTATAATATACGAAGGCTCCACATAATCGGAGTCAATAATACCCGTCCCGTTTGAAAGTACTAAACCTTTCTTTAAAGCCACACTCGATCGAATAAACATTTTGAGCACGTGGCCTTCTGGAATATCGAAGATTAAACCAGTAGGAACAAGACAGCGGATACCTGGCGGAAGCTGGAAAGCATCTCGCTTATTACCGACTCCTTTTACCAGAATGCCCTGTTCTTTATTCCAATTATTGTATGTTGTTACGTATTGACCATTTTTGATATTTGCTTTAATATCAAAGCATGCCGAACCTTCTGTAGCAAAGACCGGAATATCGGCCTCATCAAACGCCTTATAGACTTTCATAATAAACTCACTTTTTGCCAATATTGTACTTTACAGCCAGCTCCCAGTCACCTTTGTCTTTATAAGAAATAATCTTAATTTGATTGAGTCCAGCAACGGGCTCTTTCGTTTTTTCTTTGTCTACGATTTCAAGCAGCTCCCACTCTTCGAGTAGATTAACGATAGTGTTACGTCTTGCTTGATCTTCTTCAGTAAATGTGTTGTGTTTACCATCTAAGATAAACAGCTCTTTGAAGTGGAGGATAGAATATCTACCCTTCTTGTGTAAGATATGACAGGATTGATACAGCTTCTTTTCTTTTCGAGAAGAGATCCCTATGCGAGTGAGAGTCTCTTTGATTTTAAGGAAACTATCTTCAGTCGGTAGTCTAACTTCTACACCCACGCCTCTAAAAATATCCTCGTTGTCCATGATTAAAAATCACCTTTATAATAATTGTTAGTAGTGTCGTCAATGGTAAACCATCTTGTCTATTTATCATTTTTTGACTCCTCCAACGTTCAGGCGATCATGGATCGTCTTTAGATCTTCCTTTGATAGTGCCTTAAGGTATAACTTCGCGATCGTTCTAGAACACTGATAGACCTGCTGGATGGCATCGAGATCAGCGTCTTTAGTAGCCTTTGGCCACTTTGAAAATCGTTTACGTTTACGCAGTGCAGCTCGATAATAGTCGAACTGAGCGGCAGGAAAGAGATGAGCTCGCATATTCATCTCATTCGCATGGAAGATAGTATCATCGAAGTTAGTAAATCCACGATTAACAATATAGGGAACATACTCCTTTTCTGTTAACTCAGGATTGTCACTATTGCCGATGATATCTTCTTTACTAAAAGAAGCGGCATTCATAAAATCAAACGGGCTTAGCTCTTTACTCATTGCTATAGACCTCGTTAATAGTTTGCTCAAGCTCAATCATAATCTGATCAAACTCGCCGGCACACTTCTCACACATTTTAACTTCGTGGGCTCCATCGAGCGTGTTGAGCTTTACAGTAAAAGCTTTCTTTGCGGCAATCTTGTCTGCACAATTAAAACAGGTTACTCGCTTTTTTAACATTACCATTTCCCCTTTGGACACTTACCACCGGCTCGAGGTTTGAACCAAGTCTTAAGCTTCATAATGCACATACACTCGCGACACATGTCTGTCATACCAAAGTATGATTCACACGTTTGGCAGATAATATATCTATTGTCGCGTGTCTTTTTATCTACGTGATATTCATCAATCTTTGGCATTATTTGAATTCACTTTCGATCATGATTTCCGTAAGGAAAGCAACCATATTGACTTCAAGGTCAGCAACAAAGTTGGCTTTATATTGATAATCCGCGAGGGTTACAACAAAGCCGGGTAGACTACGGAACTCGATCTTGTCGGTTGCCGCATCATAGATCCGACGGAACATTTCATTCATATCCTGATCGGAGTTGTTAGCTACCCATTTGCGCATTGAAGTGAAGTCTTTTGCTTTGAGTAAAGCGAAGAGCTCATCAATACTTTCCTGCTTGAGATTGACAAAGATACCCTCGTCAATTTTACCAGAAGCAGCGTAGGATTGAAGCTCAGTCAGTACTCGACGGAAGTCTGGGAAATGCTTTTCAATTACTTTAGCGACTACGTTTTTGTCGTACTCAATATTTTCCTGTTGCAGGATTGTATTGACACGCTTGAAGAATTGCATGGCAAGCGTAGGGCGCTCAGACTGTTCGATGCTGAAGTCGATTTCAGAAAGTCGAGAGCGAAGAGGAGCGATGATTCGGTTTTTGAAATTACAGGTAAAGATAAACCCGCAATTCGAAGAATATTCTTCTATGAAGTTGCGGAGGGCGGGCTGTACAGATGCAGCGTTGAGGTAGTCCGCCTCGTCGAATATAACATATTTGCGACCACCTGAGAGGGAAACGGAGGAGGCAAACGTTGATATTTCGTATCGAAGGGTGTCGATATTGACATTGAGTGAGCCATTTTTAACAACATAATCGCAGCCAAGCTCATCAAGCATAGCTTTTGCGATTGTAGTTTTACCAACACCTGGTCCACCTGTAAGTAAGAGATTAGGAACACTTTCGTCAGCAACAAACTTACGAAAGCTTTGTTTCATTTTTTCTGGTAAGATGGTGTCATCAATTACCTGAGGACGATATTTCTCGACCCATAACACTTCGTTTGATTTTGCATCAACGGACATAATATAAAACCTTCATCAAAAAAACATCATATAAAAATGGGATGGGACCCGAAGGTCCCACCAAAACAGATTAGCCAACCAGCTTATCTGCAAGCGGACCTTCAGGCGGAACGTCTACATCAACTTCTTGAGCTGCTGCAGCGCTGTCGTCCTGTTGCTCAGGCGCATTTTGCTGTACAAAAGCTGCGAGCTTATTGCGCAGCATACCAACACCTGCCATTTCTTGGCCTTGGAAACCACCGCGTTGAGAAACAACGTCGATGACCTGAACCATAGTAGCGATATCGCCAAGAGCGATGCTTACCGGTTCCTGCTGTTGTTGCATTTGTTCGTTCATAGTATTCATCCTTTGTTATAAGTCGACTTAGAATCAATTGCCACGAAATACGTGACATCCTTGCCTCGAAACTCCGAGATACCTTTGCTGCAAAGCGTAACTCGATAGTCTTGAGGTAGCAGTTTAAGGTTATCGGTTTTAATGATAATCTTAAACGTATCGTCAGTCTCTCCGATTTCGACATCATAGTCGTCAGCATTATCGTTTGAGCTGTCGATTGCCTTGAGATAACAATTGCCGCTTTCGCCTACAAAAGCTACCTCACTAAACTGAAGCACACCTGCCGCTTTCAGTACGGACTGTAAATCATCCCACTTCACATCAACAACAACGTCTTCGGAAGGGATCGTAATCTCTTTCTCAGGCGGAGTATGGATCATTGAAATGTCGGCGTAGACATACTTAGTACGTCGTCTGCCTTCTGAGATAATAAAGTATTTATCATGAAATTCCACGTCTGGATCATCATAGAGGCTTAAAATTGACAAAAACCGTGACATGTCATAGATACATGCTTCTGACGGGATCTCGTCGGGAATGTTCGCAATAGCGATCAGTGTTTTCTCGGGCGTAATAGTTTTGAGTACTGTGCCCTCTTTCATTTGAATAGACTTGTTGATACCAGCAAAGCTTTTCAAAATGGTAAGAGTACGTTCAGAAAATTTCATAACAAAGAGTTCTCCTTTCAAATTTAAGTGCCATTATATAACAGTGGGTCGTAAATGTCAACTATTTCTTTTTCTTTTTACGATAAGTTTTTTGGTTCGATGTTTTGTCTGCAGTAGCTGACACACCGAGCTGGCCAAGGGCGGCCATATTGCCGGCAAAGATATATGAGCCGACATGATTGAGTTGCATCCACGGACACATCCAAATACTCAAATCAATTTTTCGAGATTGCTTACAGAAAAAGTAATCTTCGGATAGGTAGCGGTTTGTATCAGGATCAATTACACAATCAAAAAACGCAGTGATTTTCCGAGTGCCGTCGAAGTTTTCAGTACGTACATGATCCGGAGTATAGAGAAGCTCAGGATAAGCTTCTGCGTATTTCTCGAGAGTTTCACGAGGAATGAGCATGAATCCAGTGCCTGCTTCGGCTACCTCAATAGGATCAGACATTTTCATTGAGGTCTGTCCTTTTACTGGATTGAATACATAGTCAGAAGTAAACTGACCTAGGTTAAATGGATTCTCGTCTGCAAATCCTTGCTTAGCAGCAGCTGCTACCTTTTCCCATGCGATTGTTTTCTTGGGATAAGGACCAGTAATGATATTAAATTTTTCGGGATCAGAAGTCTGAATACCGAGAAGAGCGAGTACATCACGAGCTTGGAAGCCAATGTCACTGTCGATAAACATGAGGTGAGTGCACTCTGAACGAAGAAACTCATCAACCACATAGTTACGAGCTCGTTGCACAAGACTCTCATTAAACAGATAATAAAACTTAAGTGGAATCCCGTGAGCTCCACAAACCATTGCAAGATCAGTACAGGATTTTGTAAACAAACCTGAACACTGACCGCCGTACATTGGAGTTCCAATAAAAATTGAGTAGTCTCTCAACTGCTCAGTGCTAATTTTCAAATTCATAATAAATCCTTAGTCTAAATCAAACTCTGTTCTATGTAGTAATTGTAATCTGAGTACGTCAATCAAAATATCCCAAGCACTATCATGGGCTTTAAAATTTTCTTCCCACTCATCGATCACAAATCCATTCTTTTTAGGGAAGTTAAGTTTAGCATCAATCCACGTTCTCGTATCTCGTACAAGGTAATACTTGAGGTACTCTTCCATGTGAGTCTTTCTACCTTCAGCAGCAAAGAGACGAGTCAATATCACAGGATCAAAAGTATTTGACCGAGTCCACCAATGACCGATACCACCAGCGTCAATCAAGAAATCATGAAATTGCTGTACAAACTCTTTTACAGTCAAGTCTGTTTTCTTTGGTGCAATATTTCTTTTGACTTCTTTAGGTTGAGATTGCCAGAAGTCGAGAACACCTTGCTCGACTTTAAATCCATAATTTTGAACCTGATCACTCACCGACAGCTTGAATCTCTTAACGCTGTTTATATCCTTACACGTATAAGGATTAGATTCAAATCGATCCCAATCAAATACCATAGCAGAAACATCGACAACCGCACAGTCTGTCGGATCTGTACCCATTGTCTCAAAATCTAAAATCAAATGTTTCATAAGAAAGCCTCAAGCGTATCTTGTTTTTCAACGTATTCTGATTTCTGGCTGTGATTATACTGTATTACGTAGTCTGTGTCAACCAGCTGAAGGTCACCTTCTAAATATTTTTTCACTTCTGACGCCATATCCCTTGCCGTTTGAACGGGAACATTCTGACAAATATGATTAGCAGACTTCTTTTGATTGAGAAGTTCAAAGTCTTCGGGTAGACCCATAATAGTCATTGCTTCTCGATAGTTAATGTATCGATCTTCGATGGGATGAGTCAGCATTGTAGGATAGTGACCAACAAAAGCACCAATATGATCCTTAGGGATAATCGTACCTCGTCTCATGATGTTGCCACCATTCTTCAACTTCTCATAACGATAACGACACTTTTCGACTTCTTTCTCGTACTCGTTCTTTTCCATCCACTCTCCGACCTGCAAGTAATCATAACCCATACGTTCTATATATGAAAATACATCAGAGTTACGAACTTTCTGAGGCTCTACAATATCAACAAAATCCCGATGGCTAATACCACCATGAATATGTTCAAGAATAAACTTGTAATAAAGATCATCTTTAGACGGCGTCTTCGGATTAATAGGCTCGGTCTGGAAGTTTGATCTGACTCCTTTGATAACGTCTTCAATCTTGACATGCTCCCTGTTGTAAAAATTCAATAACGGGGTTTTATCGTCACGCCAAAAGAAATAGAATGATCGCTCTCTTATTTGCGGGCCCCCGTGTAGCAAGGACTTTGTACGATATACACTCATTGTATATCCATTTTCCTGGCCAATCTTTCTTAAATGATTTCGAACATTCTCACCGATCTTACCGGCAAAGCCTGGTGCATTCTCACCCCAGAAAACTTTTGGCTTGATCGTACCGAGAACATGTTCGGCAGTAATACTCATCCACTCATTGTTTGGGTTATGGTCACCAAATCCATGTGATAGCTGAGATAAACCGGCACAAGGACATACAGACGAGACCACATCCACAGACTCAGTAGGATTTTCTCCTTTGTCGAGGACGTAATAAGGTACACCACTATAATAGTGTCGTGCATGAGCATCGTTAGCTTCAAAAGCTTCGTATGACATCATATAAGTTGGCTTCTCACCAAAGGCGAGTTCTGAACCAATTGTTTCACCACCAATGAGTGGTACAATTGAAGCGTGTTTAATCATAGATTCTCCTTGATGCTATTCATCAGGTCTGTGAAAGTGTACTCGGCGTCTTGGTGTTGCTTATAGAATTCAAACGCACCTTCTCTCCACTCATCTCGCAAAGCAGCATCGGCTGTAAGCTTTTTGACCTGTTCTATGACTTGGTCTTGATTACCTTCACCCAGCCATAGTGTATAATTGTTTTTCGATTCCGATAAAGGATCGCCGGTTACTCTATGTATGCATACGTCACCATACTCTTTTCGAAAGACTGGAATAGCACCAGCCGCAACAACTTCTTGGTGAGTATATTCAATTGATCGCTCAATGTATTTTGGCTTAAGGATACTCAACTGATAACCAAATCCTACGCGAGACATACGATGCATAAGCTCATCATTAATAAAGCAACCAAATACAGATGCTAGCTTACCATAACGATCAGAAATATCGAGTTCATCAGGATTGAAATCAAGGCTGTCGTAAAATTCGCTGAGTTCCTTAAAGCCCAACCAAGCAGGTGATTTCTCGATTCCCTCGAACGTTGTAAGTGCGCCTTCTTTCATGAGGTAGTTATTGTGCCAATCGAACATGAGCTTATAACCTTTCCACGAAGTCGTACGACCAATCCACTTGTGATGTAGTGGATCAGTCTCTTCGATAGGTTTCCAGTATTGAGCTCGAGTTCCGTCGAAGTCAATACCAGGCTGGAAAGGTAAAATCAACTTATCTTCGGGTTCTTCACCGAAGAATGAGCCTAGGCCTTCTTGGCCACAATGTTCTCTTACCTTTTGTGAAAAATCGTTTGTACGAGCATGAGCAAAGATGAGATCAGCCGCATCGATCGCTTCTTCGAGTGCACCGTTACGATTAATTGAATAAACTGTATGGTCATGTTGAATAAGCACTGTGGGCTTTTTGAATTCTTTAAGAGCCAACTTCCAGTTATCAAGGGCTGCATCACCTGCACCTTTACCTCGTCCATTCCCTTTTGCGGGAAGTGAGTTGACCATAATAACATCAGAAGAGTTACACTCCTGAATCATTTGTTGAAGCTTCTCCGTATCAGAAAACTTAAAGTGCTCAAACTCGCCGAGTTCATGAGCATACTTACGAGAAAAGCTTTTATCTTTTGAAGCGTAGACTTTTACATTATAGCCATGTTTCTTAAGCCACTTGACTTGCTCCACGGTGTACTTGGTTACGCCACAACCTTCTACACCTCGAGCCATAATCACTGATACATTATTCATATAACCTCACTCATCATAAACTATATTCTATATATGTCAGACTGGGATCGGCCTTTCCGTTTCCATTAGCTTTTCAATGAACTTAAAGTGGCGCTCATAAACGTGGAAGTTGGAAGCGGTCCAGATGATATCGCCGGGAGTAACATTGAGCTCGCCAGCCAATTTGTTGAGAACACTACGTGCCCATGCAACATCATTGTTGTAACCAAAGACTGCATCATTACTACGCATGAGATAATGCGAATGAAGCTTGTCATCGCGGATATAGAACGTATTTGCGTAAGTACACATAAAGTCGTTCATACCATCACGATTAAAGTCAAGATGCATACTCGGTCTGTTATAGATCATAGTAGCTCGTCGACTATTTGGATTGTTACGCAGCTCGCGAAGAACGTGACTAAATTGATTACCATTTTCGTCAGAGTGAATACACCAACCATAATTTGAATTAATCTTACCTTCAGTCGAAGAAATGTCTTTCCAAATTTGTGGCGTTTCACCAGGGATGTCATTTACATTAAGCGATTGAGATTCATACCATTGAAGCTCACGCATAATATACTCAAGGCTGGGTTTACGAATGATATAATCTTCGTCAGCGAGAAATGTCGCGCCAATGATTTCAATCGTTTTAGCACCAGTACGATCAATGACAAAATCTTCGTCGAGATATTTGTCAATGATTTGTTGTCGAATATAATCTACATTGTTCATTTTATAACCTCTGGGTTTTTCTTAATTCTGCAAGTCTATAAACTTCGGGATCGTCTTTTTGTTCCTTGGTGGGAACGAAAGCTGCTTTAGGACTTGTCGTTTCTGTTTGGTCGTCTACCAAATAATAGAATGCCATACTTCTTCTTGGCTGTTGAGTCGGGCGAGCAAGTCCATGATAGCTCGTTTGTGTACTCTCAAATACGACAGCACGATTAAACAGCGGTTCAATCGTTTTTACGGGCTCTTTAAAAGTTTGAGCTCCTTCTGGAGTCCACATACCCAACTCACCACCATGACCTGTCTGCCAACCCGGATTGAGATATACGAGAAAGTTTAGCTTTCTACGATAACCTAATTTTGGATGATGACTATAATCTACATGGGGATTCAGTTTACCACCGGGTGGATGATAATGAATCCCACCACCATGTAATCCAACGTCTGGAATGAGATCTGGTATATCTAATATCTTACCGAGATAATCTGTAAACTTTCTACTACTCAAGAAAGTGAATGCCTGATAAACCGTGGGTGAGAATCTATCCCAGATATTACAGGCATTCTTCAACTCAAAGGGATTAGTGTACGCAGCATTGTACTCTACATCTTTGACTTCAGCCAGTATATTTTGTGCTACATCAGGATTCCAAAAATTATCCACGATCGCGTGTGGATAAGGTTGATTATCCCAAAAGCCTTCTACTGTCAGATTATCGTAATCTATCATTAACCGTTTTTCTTCCTGTTAAATGCATCGTTACGCGAGTCTTGACCAGGGATTTTACCTCGACAGAACGAGACAAAAAAGCTAGCATAGTTGATGAGATCCTTAGCCGAATCCTCAAGTGATTCGAAGTTGGGATCATAATCATCACTTTGCATAGCTTCCATTACAGATTTCATACGTAGCATTTTAGCATGCATGATATCGTGGATAGTCACAATACCATTAGGATAGTACTGTGCCTGCTTTACAGTCGAATTAGGATTCTGATAATCCCGAGATTTTTTCAACTGAAGGTCGATACATTCTTGTAGAACGTTGACCGCTTCGGGAGTGTCGTTGTTTTTAGCCATAATATAACTCCATTGTTAGATGTGCCATTGTATCACAAAAGAAAGCAAATGTCAACTGGCTTTTGCCAGTTGAGCTCGCATTTCAAGTACCATTCGATATTCATCGAGTGTAGTTGTTCCCATGTCACGATTGTGCTCTTCTCGAATCATTGCACCCTGAAGAGCATGTGACTCACCGCCTTTACACCACGGGGTATCATGTCCAAACACTGCTTCGTCAAGCTCGAGTGGTAATCCATCGATTGCACACTTAAATCCTTGAGCAGCAAGAGCTTCTTCTCGCTCATTACTATTCAGTGATCGCTTAGTATCAAGCGGAGTGACACCATCCGGTCCATCACGAAACTCTTCCATAAGCTCAAAGACTTTTTGCTGAAGAGCACCGTTAGCAAAATTCTTAACGTTTTTGCGGACAAACTCTTTTACGTAATGTTGGCGACCTTCGTACTCGGTCGTTGTATCCTCGAGGATACGGTCTTGGTTACCAGTCAATCGAGTGTAGACCTGGCGGAAGTTATTGAAAAACTCTACCTTATCTTCGTTGAGGATCGTAAACTTCTTGTACTTTTGCACAAGGCCAAAGTAATAAATGAAGAAAGCTGAGAACGTTGTATCGTTAAAGGTCTTTTTACGATGCTCTTTAAATTCAAGAGCGAGATCAAGGAAGTCTTTTACTTGAGATTGTGCAACCTTTGTAATGACTTCATTGTCTTCAGCAAGAACTTCGATTTCAGATTGACCCGAATCAACTAAGCCCCTGCCCATAGACCGAATAGTAGCCATAGCCACATACTCATCCCATCGACGACGAGGATTCATGAGTGCATTGTCAAAGTTCTTAGGATAAACGTTACCATCAGTTCCAAAGTTTCGAGCAAACAAAGGATGTGGTTCGTTCTTATACTCTTTTACGTAAGTAGTCAATGTACGAAAGTATTTACAAGCTTCTGACTCTTCATCCGACATAATCATTTCCATGAAATTAGTCGGTGTAGTCGTGTTAATCGCCTTAAACAAAACCGACGCTTCCTTTGATGTACATACTCGTAAATCAACAGGAATTTCAATTTGCTCAAAAATGTTTTCTTCGTAATCGTTAAAGAACTTTCCATCGATGTGGAACTTACCTTCAAAGTAAGCTTTTATTGCTCGACAGCGATGACCACCATCGACTACGAGATAATCACACTTATAGATTTTTTGAGCTTCGGGATCGTTACGAATATCTCGAACGGTAAGCATACCACATCCGTATCCGTTTAACATGCCTCGAACGATTTTGATTGATTTTTTGTTGCTTGCTGTAACTGCTGGTCGTTGACCAATAGGATCGGGATTGAGCCTACCAGTGATAAGCATTTGAACAAGTTTCTGCGCGGTCCATACTTCTACATCGTACTTCATACGTTTTTACTCCGTAATAAAATGAATTTTAGTGTTAGCTTTACATTAACTAACAGATACCATTCTATACTAGTACGAAGTAAATGTCAACCGTTTTTTTCACTTTTTTCGTCTTTTTCTTCTGGTGGAGGCGGTATACAGACCTCACCACGAGCATTGCCCCACCCATCGGTAGGTAACCTACCACTGACACTTACATCAAAACAGGGTGCATTGGCGCACCCTCCAAGATTAAGCAGTAGGAAAATAACGATCGAGTACTTCAATTTGATCATCATATTCAGCAATAGCCTCGATTTCTTTTTCAATCGCTTCCATAATATCGGGATGCTCGCCGATACCAGCGGGATTGCTTAAATACACTTCGACATTCATCTTGTGCATTTTGATTTTTCCTTCAGCGTGAGCTCTTAAAGCCTCAAGCATTTGGTCTCTCATGTTTCGGTCTCCATTTGTCGTTGATAGTGTTTATTTAGCTTTTCAAACTTAGCCCAAACAGAGTGAGGAACGACTCCTCTAAACTGTTCATCGACTCTTTTGATTTCGTTCGCGAGCTCTCGAGAAAGCCGGATCTCTTCGGCAGTACCACGGGGGTGTGTTTCAAAGTCTGCCATAATTACCTCGATGATCGGGTGGTTCCCAACCTTCTGGCTTCATGAGATCAGGCAGACCCAACGGATTGGGTCGCCCTTCTTTTACACCGACTCGCTTTGCCATATTAGCTTCGAGTACTTCATCCCATGCTTTATGTGCATCAATACCAAAGGCATCAAGTGTACCAATGGCGACAACACAAAGATCAATCAAAGCGTCTACAACTTCCTCTGGATTGTCTTTGTTTTCTTTGAGCTCGTCGAGCTCTTCTTGTAGAAAGTTAGTACGAAATTCAAGAAAAAGTTTTTTCTTTTCGTCATCAAAACTTTCAAAAGTGTCATGCATGCGATAATATGAGTGCATCATATTAATATCGCTTACCCAGTTTTTACTCATTCGGAAATCCTTCTTGTACGAATACACCAATTGTTCCAATTTCACCATCGTCAAGTTGTGCAGCTTGAGGCCACATCATTGCTGATTGAGGACCAATCACTTCGTTGTTTCGATACAACATCAACTTGTCAATGATCTCATCGGCAGAGAGATTATAGAGAGTTGGGCCAATGCCACCTTCTCCACGTTGTCCGTGACATGCCGCACATGCTACCCACTCATCTCGGATGTCATAGAATCGATCTGCGTTCGCTGAACAAGCAAACATTACCATACACACTGCGATTAGATACTTCATAGTTTATCTCCTTATGCAAAAAAATCTTCAATCGTATTCACTTTTTCAGCCGACCACCCCAAAGCTTCTAGTATATGCTCAATCGGACTGAGGAACACCTTTTCAAATTGCTTGTTATAGTCTATGTATGACTCGAGTCCCATCTCTTTTGGAAGAACACCAGGAAACGATATGATATTTTCCCGCAGAGGATTGGGTAACTTGAGATACACAAACTTGATTTTGTCGCCTGACTTGATAGACTCGTACCGCTTGTTCAGGTTCTTTTTAGAAAGCATGTCGTTGAAGAGAATACAACCACGAACATGCATTGGGCAGCCCTTTCTGTACAGCGAAGTTTTGTTCATATACTTCTCAATGCTGTCTGTACCAGAGTTGCGACCCACTTCTTCAGGAGGAAGTCTTTTGAACTCCTCACGGAAGTTTTCGATGAAGCGTTGAGTTTCTGACTCACCTTCATTCATAATAACTTCGAAGACTTGCTTCATTTTTTCACGACATACCTCAGGTGTCGAAGATCGTACAGACTCAAGACCGGTTACACTGATCTTTGGTTTGTCATAGTGTACACCTTCGGAGTTGAGTGTATTCATGATGTAACGCTTTTTAGCGATAAAGATCGAGCGATCGGTAATCTTTTCCCGTTTCATCACCATCGCATTACGATAAGCACCCATGTCTTTCGCAAGCTTTTCATAACCAGCTTCGATCACTTGCTCAATCTTGGTCGAGCAAATCTTATCGAGGAACTCTTCGCCCTTAGCTCGATCGATGTCAGTCGTACCAAAGACTTCTTTAACGAGAGGACCAAAGTTTACGTAAATCGAATCTGTATCGATGTAGACGATATAGTCTTTACCTTCGGTCTTGAGAACTTTGTTAAGGTACTCATTCACAGACTTTTGAGCATATCGAATACTGAGCTGACCAGATGTAGTGATTGCTTCGGCCATCTCATTAATATAGTAGAGGAAGTAGATGTTTGCCGTAGCGCCATAAAGAGAGTTCATCGAAATCTTTATCGCCATCTGAGAATTATGAAGCTGATTGATTTCTTTTTTGAGTTGTTCTTTTTGGCGTGGATCTGTCTCAACCTCATATTGCTGCTCGGCTGCCAACATTTGCTTTTTAATCTTTGAGCGATTGTTGTAGTTCTCATTAATGATCTCGGGAATGATTCCGAGTTTCTCATTATCGAAGCAGACACCATTGGCTGCGACTGACATGCCTTGAGTCGTATTTTTGAAGTCGTCGTTCAACACCATTTCCTGAGTAACAGCCTCTCGTTCATTGGGCATATAGGTCTCAGGTGACATGTTATATTGCATCATGAGATGAGGATACAGAGAATTCAAATCAAACGATACAACCCAAGGATACATGCCGGGTCGAGGATCTTTCACGTACCCGCCCACAAGCTCGCCTGCGCGTGCACCAGGACCACTTTTGATATTAGGCACTACGTTGTCTTTAATGAGACGACGATAGATTGTTGTTTCCCAGATGCCTACAGTTCCGAATGCATCATTGATATTAACACCACCACCATAGGCAACAGTAAGCACAAGAGCCAAAAGGCCAGACTCATCTTCCATACGTTGAATGAGCTGAGTATCTTTGAGATTATAGTCAAGATATAGTTGTGGATTTTGCTCATAGAGTTCAGTCAAGCCTCCGTATTCAGAGTAGTCCAGTTTCTTTTCACCGAGAACTACGTGAGCAATGTGATCGAGCTTATACGATTCTTGAGGACCATACTTGTAACCAAACTTTTTGAATGCATCCATGTAGTCAACGATAGTGATACCAGAGAGCTGATACGTAGATTGAACTTTACCAAAAAACTCACGAGTGTTTTGACGAATGCTTTTCCACGGAGAGAGTTGCTTAGCCAAATCCTCACCGCAGAGTCGAATGATTCGAGTAACGATGTATTGAATATCAAAGTACTCAACGTTCCAACCCGTTACAAGATCAGGATAGTCTGATTTCCATAACTCGACGAATGCTCGAAGAAGTTGAACCTCGGTATCGAATTTATAGAACTTAATGTTCTCAGGATCGATACCAGTGATAGTCTTATTTTTGTCGTAATCCTTACGACCGAGCAGATAATACTTTTCAGACTTCGAAGACTTAAACGCGATCGAAGTGACTTCCTTATCCGCGGTTTCAATGTCAGCGTATCCATCGCTGATGTCAACCTCGATGTCGAAGGAAGCGATGTTGATGTCGTCGATGTTGAACTCAATATCATCAGGATAATGTTCCTGGATGAATTGAGCTACGTAATTGGTGCTACCAAAGATCTCGAAATTACCGACATCTTTGTATTGCTCAATGAAGTTCTTTGCTTCTCGCATGTCACCGAACTGCATTTGAGTGAGTGTCTTGTTACCGAGTAACGAGCGAAACGAGCCAGGTTTCTTTGGAGAGTGTACATAGAGCGTGGGCTTGAATGGAACGCGATAAGAGAAGCGCTTACCATTGTCGTAACCACGCCAAAGGATGTTGTTACCAAATCTTTCGACTGAAGTATAGAAAGAAGCCATGATATACCTTATTCATAAAGACTGTGCCATTCTAACACAGTAAGCAGTGAATGTCAACCGTTTCTTGATCCATGAAGGTGAGGACCAAAGTCGTGTTTTCTATGTTCGAGTGACTTATTGCATATAAAGATGAGCCACGACTTACCCCAATTCTGATCTTCTATTGACGGGTACATAGATGCCCAGTCCCACTCATCAGCATAAGTCTTTTTCTCTGCGTCTTCTTTGCAGAAACGTATTTTATAATCTTCGAAATCATATAGAAAATCTTTTCTAAATTGCCTGAATTTTTCTTCTGAGTTTTCTACAGTATCGATGTGTACCTCTACGACCATGTGTTTGACGTTTGCTTTGATCCACTCAAGATTCTCTTTCGTAAGAATGTCGTATTCACCACCCTCACAGTCAATCTTAAGATAGTCAATATAGTCGATGTTATATTTCTCGATAAGCTCCATGAAAGATAATGACGGAACTTGACTCTCATCGAATGCACCAAAAGCATTACCTCTGTCGGTTCCAATGAATGCGTTAATTGGAATGACTGGTGATTGCTCTCGATTGCAGATATGTGGGAAAGCATTTTTCATTGTCGTTCGAAGTAAAGTAGGATTAGGCTCAACGGCGTAGACCTTGCTGGCTCCTTTATCAAGCGCCAGACATGTAAACATTCCTATACACGATCCAATGTCTAAACAAATATCACCTTCTTTAACTTCGTACCACCAGTCATAAGTCTTTCGATTAAAGAACTCGTAATACTGAGTATGGATCTCTTCGAAATGATTGTCGAGCCCTTCAAAGCACATGCCCGACTTGTTTAACGCATTCATTAGGCAGCAATCTCACTGAAGTTTTTGACTTTCTTAAACTTGACGTGTGCTGCAAACTTCTCAGCAAACTGATCACCTCGATGGCTGATAACAAATATGTTATCGTCGTTATTGAGACTGTGTAACGTTTCAATTAAGTTCTCAATTCCCACACCATCAAGTGCACCATCAAGAGTTTCATCAAGAATAAGCAGATTAGTACTCACAGAGTTACGTAGTTTAGCAACAGATCGCCATGCAAGCATAATACTCAATGTGATACGAAGCTTTTCACCTTCAGAGAATGAAGCATACGAGAATGTATCGCGGAAGCGAGACTTGATTACTTCATTAAAGTTCTCGTCGAGTTGGAAATCAACAAAGAGATCGAACGCCGCGAGATACTTATTGATGAGCTTATTCATAACTGGAATATATTGCTTGATAATACGGGCTTTGATCCCGCCATCTTTCAATATCGTACTGATTATGTTAAGCGTCGTTTGTTCATCAAGTAAAGACTTACGTGAAGTCTGGTAATCTTTAAGGCGACTCGTAAAGTCGTTAAGTTGAGTGGTGTCGACTTCCTCAACTTCTCTCTCCGCCGACTCCAATTCGGCCTTAAGGGTAAGTAAAGAATTTTTAGCGCTACGGATGTCCGCTTTGATTTCAGAGATCTTAAAAGACTCGCTTTGGATTTCTTCCTCAACCTCGTTGATCTCATTAATTCTTTTTTGGTAACCTTCGATGGTATCGGCAATTTTGTCTTGTGCCAATTCGATCTCCGCTTTTTTACTGGATTTTTCGTTGACAATATTTTCTTTGAAGTCATGATCAATCCCCTGTTGGCAAGTAGGACAATTATCGTTATCATGATAGAAGCTCAATTGCTTTTCGAACTCACGCTTTTTCATATCGAGTTCTTGTCGCAATCGACTTGCTTCCATATTTTTTTCGTTGACGTCTTTCTTATCACTTATCGTTTCGTATAGAGATTGAATCTTTTCATTGATAGCATCAATCGTATCGTTATGTTTTTCGATCTCATTGATGTGTACATTCATTTTTTCTCTAATGCCATCGACCGATGCAACTCGAATCTTACGGATTTCTTCGTTGTTCTTCTCAATCAATGCAATGTTTGACTCTACGATTTCAATCTGATAGGCGTTCTCGCTCACCTCGTCCTTGTTGGTGTTTAAACGATCCTTTGCTAATAAACCCATTGTACTAAAGACTTGAATATCCAGAAGGTCCTCAATGATTTCTCGTCGATTGTGTGGTGGTAACTCCATGAAAGGAACGTACGTTGCACTACCAAGAACAACGATTTGGTTGAATGATTTATAGTTAATCCCAAGGATACTCGATTCAAGATAAGACTGATAATCACGTTTAGCCGCGTCTTGATTGAGCAGCTCACCATTCTTATAGATCTCGAAAACAGCGGGTTTAATACCACGGCGTATCCAATAATCACTACCACCAACCGAAAACTCTATTTCAACGAGCATGGCTTTTTGGTTGATTGAATTAATCAACTGTGGCTTATTGATTTTCCTGAATGGCTTACCGTACAACCCAAAAACAATTGCGTCCAGGAGCGTTGATTTTCCGCTACCGTTTGTACCACTAATTAAAGTAGTAGGACTCTCGTCCATTTCAATTGTTGTAAAGGTGTTCCCCGTCGATAAGATATTTTTGTATTTTACACGTTTAAACTGTATTCGCATACTATAAGCTAAGTGCCTCTAAATAAAGATCGTCAACTGTTTGCTTGATTTTATTTTTGTCAGCTGTCGTATCGAGTGAATCAATATAACTGTGGAGTATTTCTTTTGTGTCTTTTGTTTCGTCGAGAATATCTTCAACACCAGCAGACTCAAGGTTAAGTGCATCATCAACTGCTTTTACATCAGCAGCACCTTCATCATTAAGCTTACTCATGAAGAGGTCGTAAAGATAAGCGTTAGTACGATTCTTTACAATAACCTTGATATATGTATCTTTCAACATCGATGTATCGAGACTTGCAATGTCATCAATCGTCATGTCTTCATCATCATAGTCAATTTTAAAGAACATCTTATTAGGATTCTCAACCTTAGTCATTTCACGAGTCTCAGTATCAAATACATGGAATCCACGACTACCACCGAAGTCTGACCATGTCATCTCATAAGGTGCACCAAGATACTCGAGATTCTTATAACGAGATGGATGATGGAAGTGACCTGAATAGACATCTTGGAAATGCGAGAATACACCGAGGTCGAGTCCATGTGTACAGACCGAGCCTTTCATCATTTCAAAACCTTTCATTTCAAGGTGACC
>Ga0181572_10000623_pt1 | contig 25571 bp, 25 predicted proteins | sample 101ome_26_FD_133004 | JGI IMG/M metagenome (GOLD analysis project Ga0181572, IMG submission 133004) | Coastal salt marsh microbial communities from the Groves Creek Marsh, Skidaway Island, Georgia - 101408AT metaG (megahit assembly) | ecosystem: Environmental > Aquatic > Marine > Intertidal... | reverse complement strand
TTTCGATGGCCAGCCGGGCGTCGGCGGCGCCGGCGACTTGGCGGGACTCCGCCGCCCGAAGCCAGGCCCAGGCCTCTGCCAGGTCGCGATCGACCCCGGCGCCCCTCATATACACGGACCCAAGCGCCAGCTGGGACGGACCGAACCCATTTCGTGCGGCTTCGCGATACCAGAGGACGGCCTCGTCCGGAGCCCGGGTCGTCGCAATCGCGTCTTCCAGCATGTAAGCCAGGTTGTGCTGCGCCTCCGATATCCCCTGTCCGGCCGCGCGCCGGTACCAGAGGATGGCTTGTCCGGGGTCGGCGTCGATGCCCGTGCCGAATTGATAGGCTCTCCCGACCTTGTACTGAGCCTCGGCATGTCCCTGCTCTGCCGCCCTGGCGAACCAGCCGAACGCTTTTTCGGCATCCCTCGGCCGCTGACCGGCGCCGCGCTCGTATAAGAGTCCGAGGAGATACTGCGCTTTGGCGGAACCCTTGGCCGCTTCCCGTTCGTACCATCCCATCGCATCGCCATAGGACGACGATTGGGCGACCGCGGTGAACGGCAGCACCGTAAGAATCAGGAATCCGATGAATAGCGCGGCTGTTGAGCGATGCATGCGTCCGCCGGAAAACGTTTCGCAGCAGAAACGGTACCGTCCGGTCACCGAATCGTCATCGCAAGGTCACAGGGACGAAAGATCGGCGACGGTCGCTTATTCCGGCGCCGGCCCGAAATACCCGTACAGCCTGTAACGTTCCTCTCTCTGAGGATGGGCGTAGCACTCTACTTCGCCGATAGTTGTGTAGCAGTAAGTCTGAACGATGCCGCTCGGGCGCGGTTTGAAGGTATTCGCGCTGAGGACTTTCTCCTCGTTCGGCAGATGACGTTCCACGTATTCGCGATCGAAGATCGTGTCTTCGAGCATGGCATGTTCACATGCTCCGGCAACCGCGGCAAAGGCGAGCACAGCGCCAATGCGAAGATATTTCGTCTGCATTCGGCAATCCCAGAAAACGGTTCGGGCCCATCGCCCGCCGACAGTATCTGCAAGGCCGCTTAATCAGCCGTTAAAGCGCGCCCGGGATGCCGCAAATATATCGTGGTTAAGACGCGTCAGGGTTAATGCGTCTTAACCAAAAACAGTTCGGGCTAACCGTCCGCCAAAGCCGCAAACACGTCCCCGCCCGAGGGCACCCCGGCGATATGGTGCTGGTGCCACAGCGCGAAGAACAGCAATGTCCACGCGGCGAACGCTTCGCGTTTTCCGGTCGACCGGAAAACCGCCTCGACCGCATCCGGTCTGCAGCGTTCCGCGATGCCCGGTTGCGCCGCCACCAGCGGACCCAGACGCGCACCCTCGGATGCGATCCATTCGCCGACAGGCACGGTGAACCCTTTCTTGGCGGCGAACGCTTCTGCGGCGGGCGCAGCTTGGTCCAGCCATTTTCGGAGGATCCATTTCCCCTGTCCGTTTTTGATTTTCAACCCATCCGGGAGCCTGAAAGCCGCATTTGCAACGGCGGGATCGAGAAACGGCGTCCGGCCCTCCACGCCGTGCGCCATCAGGCAACGATCCAGTTTGATCAGGAGGTCGTTGGGCAACCAGTCGGCGCAATCCGTCGCCTGGGCGGCCTGCAGCCTCGTCCGCCCCCCGGTTCGGGCCAGTGTTTCGCTGGCGGCGAACCCGTCCCGCCAGCCGTGATCTTCCGATTTCAGGACGTTCAGCCTGTCCATTATGCCGCGTTGGCGCATACCTCGCCCGCCGAGCCAGACCGGACGCATGACGCTGCGGTAGCGGCCGTATCCTCCGAATATCTCATCGCCGCCTTCACCCGACAGGACGACCTTGAATGACTTCGCGGCTTCCGCCGCAAGCTTCCAGGTCGGCAGGATCGCGTAATCGGCGACCGGATCGTCCATTGCGGCGGCGATCGCGGGCAAAAGCGTCCAGAAATCCGTCGCAGTGCATTCGACTTCCTCATGCGCGGCGCCCAGGGATTTAGCGACGGCGCGGGCGTGTTCGCGTTCGTCGGCCGCGCCGGTCCCGGGAAAACCGGCGGTAAAGGCATGCACGGGACGGTCGTTTAGCCGTGCCATCAAAGCAAGAATTGCGGAAGAATCGATTCCCCCGGAGAGGAACATCGCATAGGGGACATCCGACCGCTGGTGCATCTCGACACTGTCGAGTAGGGCGTCCTGCAGCCGTTCCAGCGCCTGGCGCTCGGTCGTCCGGACGGGGCCGCCGGCGGGAAGCGCCTCCTGACGGCGCCGGTCGACGATCTGTCCGCCCGCAACCACGATCGTTTCGCCGGGACGCACCCGATGAATACCTTCATAAAGCGACTCCGCGCCGGTCGTGAACTGGAGCTGAAGAAGTTCGCGCACGGACCTGTCGCGCAGGGAACGCGACCCGAAACCCGCGCTCAGCAACGCCTGGGGTTCGGAAGCGAACGCAAAGCCGGCATCTGTCTGAGCGTAATAGAGGGGTTTTATGCCGAACGGATCGCGCGCCAGCACGAGGCGACGTTCCTGCGGATCGAAAATCGCCAGCGCATACATACCTCGCAGCCAGCCGGCGAAATCGACGCCGTGATCGCGATAATAATGCAGTACCGGTTCGCAGTCGGAGCCGGTCGCGAATTCCGTCCCCGCCAGTTCGTCGCGCAGTTCGATATAGTTGTAAATTTCGCCGTTGGCGACCAGCGCCGCACCGCCGGGACCGAACAGAGGCTGATCGCCGGTTTCCAGGTCGATGATGGCGAGTCGGGTATGCACCAGCCCGGTATCGCCCGATGCCCAGACGGCATCGCCGTCAGGTCCGCGATGGGCCAGCGCTGTCCTCATTGCCTCCAGCGCCGCGCCGTCGGGCGCCGAACCGTCCGCCGTCATAATACCGGCAATCCCGCACATCAGCCGGCCACCCGGTCGAACAGGTCGAGAAACTTCGCTACCACTGGACTTTCGGTAAATTCGGCCTCGAACCGGGCATGACCTGCATCGGCCATGCGCGTGGCGAGTTGCCCGTCACCCGCAAGGCGCGAAATCGCGGCGGCCAGTGCGCGATAATCCTCGACGGGTGCCAGCAGGCCATCCTCTCCGTCGGCAATCAGCCAGCCCGGCCCTTCGGACGCAGCTGCAACGACCGGGAGACGCCGGGCCCACGCCTCGATCACGACATTGCCCAAAGGCTCGATCCGCGACGGGCAGACCAGCATGTCCGCGGTCGCCATCAGGTCCGCGATATCGGTCCGCCAGCCGAGAAACCGCACCCGGTCGGCAACCCCCAGCTTGTGCGCCAGAGATTCCAGCTCGCGTGCATCCGGCCCGTCCCCGGCCAGCAACAGGCAAACGCCATCGGCGTACTTCATCGCCTGCAACAGGATGTCGAACGCCTTGTTGCGGTGCAGCCGGCCGGCCGCGAGCATCAGCGGCACATCATCCGGGATGCCGAACTGCATACGCGGCAGGGCTGTTCCGGCATCGGCGGATACGAAATTGGGCACATAATGCGCCCGGCCTTGAGGCCAACCGCTTTCGACCAGATAGCGCACGATATCCGGCGTGTTACCAATCAGGTGATCGCAGTCGCGGTAGTATTTGAGATCGTAATACCCCCCCAGCCGCCCGATCTGGACGGTTTTCGCCGCCGCGCGTTTTCGGGCCCTGCCGGTGGCGGCACTGGCGCGGTTCATCCACGACAGGACGATATCCGGTTTCGCGCCGTCTATGCGTGCGGCCAGCGCCGGGACCGTTTTGAAATCGAGCCACCCGCCGAACGGTAATTCGACCGGATCGATTCCGGCATCCCGCAGTTTGGCTCCCCGCGTCCCGTTGGGGCGCACAATCACCGTCTGCGCAACCCCGCGGGACTGAAACGCCCCCGCAAGCCGGACGAAAAATTCCTCGGCGCCGCCGACGGCGCCGCCCGCCATGGTCTGCATGACTTTCATGCCGGCAACAGTTTCTCAAAGGCGGCGGCGGCATCGTCCCAGCTCCACCTTCGCTGACGCTCAAGCGCGGTGGCCTGAAGGCGCCGCCAGAGATCGTCATCGGTCAGGATATGGCGGCCATGCCGGACGAAATCGGCGTCGTCTTTGGCCACGAACCCCGATTCTCCCTCGATCACGCGTTCGGCGACGCAGCCGATGTCCTGCACCACGGCGGGCACGCCGACAGCCTGCGCCTCGCCCACGGCGAGGCAGTAGGTCTCCCCGGGATCGCCCCGGTACAGGATCGCCCGAAAGCCAGCGAGAGCTTCTGCGAGTTGAGCCTTGGGCAATGGGTCGCGCAGCACGACCCCCCGATCGGCCATAGCCTGAGCGCGGTCCAGCACCGCATTCATGGCGCCCGCCCGGGCGTCGCCATGCGCGCCATAGGTTTTCGGGCTGGAGAAAACGTGCAGCTGCGCCGCCGGCACCTGCGGGTGGATGTCCGTGTCCCAAAGATCGAGCAGCCAGTCCAGCGAACGGAGCGGGCTGGACGTGAATGCCACGTAGGGCGGCGGCGGCGCGGCGGGCGGCTCGACATTGAGAAAATCGGCGGAAATACCATATGGGATCGTCGCCTTGCCGCCGGTTGGCATCCAGGAGGAGATCGAAGCGGCATGAAATTCGGACGAGAACACGACCGTCGGCCGCCAGCGCGCCAGTTTTCGCCAGTAGCGCCACTTGTTGAGATACTGCGCCGGATTATGAATCCAGAATATTCTCGCCCGCGCTCGCGGCACCAAGGGGATCAGGCGATCCCCCCGATTGGCGATATAGAGATCGGCCGTATCGGGCAGTCCCTCTTTCAGCGGCCGCCATCCGACGCCATTGCGGGTCATCGGCGCATCGCAGTTGTTGTGGATCGTCACATTGTGTCCGCGCGCCGCCAACGCCTCAGCAAGCGAGATGAACGCCGTTTCGGCGCCGCCCAGCGGTCCCTGCGACAGGGTATCGCCGTTGAAGGAAATCCCGTCATCCGCCATCAGAATGACCGCCACTATTCGTCCTCCAGCGTGGCTTTCAGATAAGACAGGATGGGATACAGCGCAGCGCAAAGGGCGATCAGAAAGCCGTATTTCCCTTCCCGGTATCCTCCGCGCGACACGTAGCACTTCCAGAACCGGGTGAATATCCGCCGCAGGTTCCCGGCGTACGAACCGCCGTCGCCATGTTCTCGGATGTCCCGGGCGCGGGCTGAGGTATAGGAATCGAGCCTGCGTATCATGTCCGAGATATTACGGTCGACGTAATGGTTGAGCCGGTTGGTCAGAACCGGGCCTTCGGTGCCTTTAAGGTCGAGCGCAGGGTGAAGGCGTTGCGGCCCCCAAGTCTTGGCGCCCTTGCGGAACAGCCCAGGGTATTGCGGCTTTCCCCAGGACCCGCCCCAGCCATGGCGAACCAGGCGGCCGCCGATATAGTTATCGACGGGAATCCCGTGCCAGTCATGGGTGCTGGATTCAGCGACCTGACGGATCTCGTTTGCCAGAGCCTCCGGCACCCGTTCGTCGGCATCTATCTCGAATATCCAGGTACCGCGGCAGGCATCGATTCCGGCATTGCGCCGGTCGCCCTCCAGCGCCCAGTCACCATCGACCAGACGGTCGGTGAACCGGGCCGCGATGTCGCGCGAACCGTCGCTGCAATCATCCAGCAGCACGACGATCTCGTCCGCGAAGGATAGCGTCGCGAGGCAGTCGGCGAGCTGATGTTCCTCGTTTCGGATAGAGATTACGGCGGAAAGGACGCATTGTTCTGCGGTCATGGGCGGTGTTATAGCCGCAAGACTGGATAATTCCACGCGAAAGCTCTAATTAGCGGAAAAGGGGATCTAAGCGCATGGGCCTTAAAATTCACGTTCCGCTTGCCGATCGCGGCGTCGTCTCGGTGTCTGGCGAAGATGCGCAGTCGTTTCTCCAGGGATTGATCACCAACGACATCGAAAAAGTGTCGAAAACCACGGCGATTTACGCCGCTCTTCTGACGCCGCAGGGCAAATTCCTCCATGATTTTTTCATCGTCGAGCACAAGGACCGGTATCTGCTCGACTGCGATGTCTCCCGCATTCCCGATCTGATCAAACGCCTGAGCATGTATCGCCTGCGGGCCAAGGTCGATATCGCGGACGAATCGGCCACGTTTTCCGTCGGCATAATGCTGGAGCCGGACGGCGCGGCTTCGACCGGCGAAGCCGGCGCGGCCAAGACCCGTTTCGACGGGGTATCCTATATCGACCCCCGGCATGCGGGACTGGGCGAACGCACGATCCGGCTGATCGACGAAGACGACACCTTCCCGACCGACGAAACCGTCCTGTCCAGCAATCGTGCCGAATACGATGCCAGGCGGATCGCCCTGGGGATACCCGACAGCCGCGCCGATCTGGTGCCGGAAAAATCCCTGCCGCTGGAAGTCGGCTTCGACGAACTGAACGGCGTCGATTTCCAGAAAGGCTGCTATGTCGGCCAGGAAGTCACCGCCCGCATGAAACATCGGAGCCTGGTAAAAAAGCGATTGTTCCCGGTCACGTTCGACGGCGACCTCGCACCCGGCTCGTCGGTGAGTGCGGGAGACATCGTTGCCGGCGAGATCTATTCAGCCCGTACGGGCAGCGGACTAGCCCTGTTGAGACTCGATCTCGCCGAAAAGGGCGATCTGTCGGTGGATGGTGTCGACGTGACGCCTGAAAAACCGGGCTGGATGGCCTGTTAGGCGCGACCTAACCCTTTCTCCTCAGCGCCGCCTGAGCAGCCGCCAACCGGGCGATGGGCACGCGATAGGGTGAACACGACACGTAATCGAGGCCGATATCGGCGCAGAAGTGGACCGACGCCGGGTCGCCGCCATGTTCGCCGCAAATTCCGAGCTTGATGCCGGGACGCGTTTCGCGACCCCGCTCCGCGCCGAGTTTGATTAACTCGCCGACCCCGTCGATATCGATGGACACGAAGGGATCGGTCTCGAATATGCCTCGGCGTTCGTATTCCTTCAGCAGCCCGGCCGTATCGTCACGCGACAGGCCAAACGTGGTCTGGGTCAGGTCATTGGTGCCGAAGGAAAAGAACTCGGCGCCTTCCGCGATATCGCCGGCACGCAGCGCCGCGCGCGGCAGTTCGATCATCGTGCCCACCAGATAGGGAACCTCCGAACCGGTTTCCCGGAACACCTCGGTCGCGACCGCATCGATGCGTTCACGCAGCAGGTCGAATTCCATCTTGTCGGAGACCAGCGGGATCATGACCTCCGGTTCGACCGGCGTGCCGGCATCTTTCGACACCTCGACCGCCGCTTCGAAAATCGCCCGGGCCTGCATCTCGGAGATTTCGGGGTAGGTAATGCCCAGTCGGCACCCCCGATGCCCCAGCATCGGATTGACCTCCTCCAGTTCGCTGGCGCGTATACGCAGATCTTCAGCGGAGACTCCGGAAGCTTCCGCAACCTGCTGCATCTCCTCTGCCGTGTGCGGCAAAAATTCGTGGAGCGGAGGATCCAGCAACCGGATCGTCACCGGCTTGCCCGCCATGATGCGGAACAGTTCGATGAAATCCTGACGCTGCATCGGGAGAATTTTTTCCAGTGCCGCGCGGCGGCCAACCTCGTCTTTGGCGAGGATCATTTCTCGCACGGCGACGATACGCTCTGCATCGAAGAACATATGCTCGGTGCGGCACAACCCGATCCCCTCGGCGCCGAAATCTACCGCCGTCTGTGCATCCAGCGGGGTTTCCGCGTTGGTCCGGACTTTCAACTCCCGGACTTCGTCGACCCAGTTCATCAGCGTCGCGAAATCGCCGGACAGTTCAGGTTGCAGCGTCGGCACCTTGCCAGCCATCACTTCGCCCGATGTGCCGTCGATGGTCAGTGTATCGCCGGCTGCGATCTCGCGGCCAAGGATCGTCATCGTCTGGGTTTCGTAGTCGATTCGGAGATCGCCTGCGCCCGAGACACAGGGACGGCCCATGCCGCGCGCCACAACCGCCGCATGGCTGGTCATGCCGCCACGACTTGTCAGGATGCCTTGCGCCGCGTGCATGCCGTGAATGTCTTCCGGGCTGGTCTCGATTCGCACCAGGATGACAGCCTCGCCTCCGGCGGCTTTCGCTTCGGCGTCGTCGGCCGAGAACACGACCGTGCCCGATGCGGCGCCTGGCGACGCCGGCAGTCCTCTGGTCAGCAGATCGCGCGCGGCGTCGGGATCGAGAGTCGGGTGCAGAAGCTGATCCAGAGATTCCGGATCGACCCGGGAGATCGCTTCTTCCCTTGAGATCAGCCCTTCCTCGACCATGTCGCAGGCGATTTTCAGCGCCGCTTTGGCCGTTCGCTTGCCCGACCGGGTCTGCAGCATCCAAAGCTTGTTCTGCTGGACAGTGAATTCAATGTCCTGCATGTCGCGGTAATGCTTTTCGAGGTTCCGGCGCACATCGTCGAGCTGTTTGAACACGTCGGGCATGACTTCTTCCATCGCGGGAAGATCGGAGCCCTGCTCTTCCTTGCCCGAAACGGTGAGGTGCTGCGGCGTGCGGATACCGGCGACCACGTCCTCGCCCTGTGCGTTGACCAGATACTCGCCGTAAAAAGTATTGCGTCCGTCGGACGGATCGCGCGTAAACGCGACCCCGGTGGCACAGTCGTCGCCCATGTTGCCGAACACCATCGACTGTACGTTTACCGCCGTGCCCCAGCTCTCGGGAATGTTGTGCAGCCGTCGATAGGTGTTGGCGCGATCGTTCTGCCAGCTTCCGAACACCGCGGTGATGGCGCCCCAGAGCTGGTCGCGCGGGTCCTGCGGGAAAGGATTTCCGGTCTCGTCCTCGACCCGCTCCATGAAACCGGTCGCGACCGCCTTCCAGTCGTCGGCGTCCAGATCCGTGTCCAGCGCCGCGCCCTTCATCATTTTCTGGGTATCGATGATTTCTTCGAAATTGTCGTGATCGACGCCCAGCACGACATCGCCGTACATCTGGATGAAGCGGCGGTAGGAATCCCAGGCGAAGCGCGCATCGCCGCCCTTCAGGGCAAGGCCTTCGACCGTCACGTCGTTGAGGCCGAGATTGAGAACGGTGTCCATCATGCCGGGCATGGAGACCCGCGCGCCGGACCTGACGGATACCAGCAACGGGTTGTCGGGATCGCCGAATTTTGCCCCCACCGTTTCTTCGATAAACGCCAGCGCGGCGTCGACCTGGCCCGAAAGATCATCGGGATAGCTCTCCCCGGCATCGTAATAGGCGGTGCACAGTTCCGTCGTGATCGTGAACCCGGGCGGGACCGGCAGGCCGAGCGACGACATCTCGGCGAGGTTCGCGCCCTTTCCGCCCAGCAGGTTTTTCATGTCGGCCGCCCCTTCGGCACTGCCGCCGCCAAATCTATAGACCCATTGCGAAGAACTCATACGCTAACCCTCTATGCGGGAGAAATCGGCAATCCGACCGAGCGTGGAACGGAACTGCGACAAAAGCCGCAGACGATTGGCCCGTATATCGGGATCGTCGGCGTTGACGGTGACCTTGTCGAAGAAAAGATCGACGGGCGCGCGCAAACTGGCCATCGCTTCCATAGCGGCAACGTATTGCTCTTCCGCGATAGCCGCATTGGCGCTCGCGGCCGAGGCCGCCAGACCGTCGACCAGCGCGCGTTCTTCATCCTGGGCCAGACGGCCCGCATCGACCTCTCCGTCGAATGACGTTCCGTCCTTCTTTTCCTCGATCGAGACGATGTTCGATGCACGCTTGTACGCGGCCAGCAGATTCTCGCCGTCGTCCGTGGCCAGAAATCCGGACAGCGCGTCGACCCGCGCCAGAAGACGCACCAGATCGTCCTCGCCGCCCAGCGCGAAGACGGCCTCGACATGATCGTGACGCACACCGCGCTCGCGCAGATGGACTTTAAGCCGGTCGGCGAAGAACTCGAGCAGATCGCGTTCGACAATCTTGGGCTGATGGCCGTCGGCGAGCGTATTTTCGAAATCGGACACCGTTTCGTTGTATCCCCAATACGCCCTCATAAAGGCTTCTCGCAGCGGCAGACGCAGGTTGTTTTCGAGGATCAGCCGGATGATGCCGAGCGCCGCCCGCCTCAAGGCATACGGATCGCGCGATCCGGTCGGCTTCTCGTCGATGGCGAAAAATCCGACCAGCGTATCCAGCTTGTCGGCCAGCGCCACGGCCACCGACAGCGGCGCTGTCGGACAGTCGTCGCTGGGTCCGGCGGGCGAATAGTGATCGGCGATGGCGTCGGCGATGGCGGCAGCCTCGCCGTCGTTCAGCGCGTAATAGCGTCCCATCGTGCCCTGCAGTTCGGGGAACTCGTAAACCATCTCTGTCACGAGATCGGCCTTTGCAAGATGCGCGGCACGCATGGCATCGCCCGCACCACAATCCGGAATATACGCGGCCAGTTCGCCGGCCAGCGCGGTAATCCGTTCGACCTTCTGGGCCATGGTGCCGAGTTTCGCGTGGAACACGCTGTCGGCCAGGAACTGCACACGGCTTGCCAGCTCCGATTTGCGGTCCTGATCCCAGAAAAACTTGGCGTCGGACAGCCGCGCACGCAGGACGCGCTCGTTGCCGGCGACGACAGCGGCGCCGCCGTCCTTCGCCTCGGTATTCGCCACCACCACGAAACGCGGCGCGAGCGAACCGTCGGCGTTCAGCAGCGAAAAGTATTTCTGGTGCGACCGCATCGACGTGATCAGCACCTCGTCCGGCACGTCCATGAATTCGTCGTCGATCTTCCCGGTCATTACCACCGGCCATTCAACCAGCCCGGCGACTTCGTCCAGCAGGCCGGGATCGTCGCGCAGGGACAGCCCTTCATTCGCCGCTCCCTTTTGCGCGCCGTCGAAAATCATCGATTTGCGTTCCTCGCGGTCGAGGATCACTTTGGCGTCGCGCAGCTTTTTCTCGTAGGCGGCGAAGTGGGCAACTGAGAAGGGTTCGCCTGCAAGGAAACGATGACCGGATGTGACATCGCCGCAGGGCACCTCGTTGCGCGTTTCAACGGTCAGGGAGCGGCCGCCGAACAGGCAGAGGATCCGCTCCAGTGACCGCACCCAGCGCATCGATCCTGAGCCCCAGCGCATGGATTTCTGCCACGGCAGATCCGAAATTATGCCCGCCAGCATCTGGGGCAGAACCGACGCCGTTTCCGCCCCGGCCTTCTCCACCACCGCAAACAGGAAGGTGCCTTTTTCCAGCTCCCGCTCCTCGCACTGTTCGCGGGTCACGCCATTCGCTTGCAGAAATCCGTCGATCGCCTTGTCGGGTGCATCGACCTTCGGCCCTCGTTTTTCCTCGCGCAAATCGGGTTGTTTATCGGGCAGGCCGTCGGCCACCAGCGTCAGGCGCCGCGGGGTCACGAAACTGCGCACATCGCCATGCTCCAGCCCGGCATCCTTAAGGCCGGCGGCGACGAGCCGCGCGAGGTCGTCCGCCGCGCGCGCCTGCATGCGGGCGGGAATTTCTTCCGAGAACAGTTCGAGGAGAAGTTCGGGCATGGTTATTCCGCCGCCTCTGCTTGCGCGTTCACGCCCAGCCAGGCTTCGCAGCTGCCCTTGGCCAGGGCGCGGACACGCCCGATATAGGACGCGCGTTCCGTCACGCTGATGGCGTTGCGGGCATCCAGCAGGTTGAAGACGTGGCTCGCCTTGATGCATTGGTCGTAGGCGGGCAGCGCCAGCTTTTCGGCGAGAAGCGCATGGCACTCGGCTTCGGCGAATTCGAACTGGCGGAACAGTTTATCGGTGTCGGCGTGCTCGAAATTGTAGGCCGAGAATTCTCTCTCGGCGCGCAGGAACACGTCGCCGTAGGAGACGCCGGCGCCGTTGAAATCCAGATCGTAGACGTTCTCGACGCCCTGGATATACATCGCCAGGCGTTCCAGCCCATAGGTCAGCTCCACCGCGACGGGATCGCATTCGATGCCGCCGACCTGCTGGAAATAGGTGAATTGGGTCACCTCCATCCCGTCGCACCAGACTTCCCAGCCTAGACCGGCCGCGCCCAGCGTCGGGCTTTCCCAGTCGTCCTCGACGAAGCGGATATCGTGATAATCCGGATCGATCCCCAGTTCGCGCAGGCTGTCGAGGTACAGATCCTGGCTGTTGGCCGGCGACGGTTTCAGGATCGCCTGGTACTGGTAGTAATGCTGCAAGCGGTTCGGATTCTCGCCGTAGCGCCCGTCAGTTGGCCGCCGCGACGGCTGCACGTAAGCGGCCTTCCACGGATCGGGCCCCAGCGCCCGCAGGGTGGTCGCCGGGTGGAACGTCCCGGCGCCGACTTCCATGTCGTAGGGCTGCAGAATAACGCAGCCCTGCCGCGCCCAATAGGCATGCAGTTTCAGGATCAGCGACTGGAAAGAGGTGTCGGCAGCGTCGGTCTGCGACATGATGGAATACTCGCGCCCAGGGGGTAATGTTGCGGTGCAAAATACGGGGGGTACGGGGTCGGGTCAACGACTCGCTTGGTCAGGGTTAATCGCTATGCTAGCCGGCGGAAAACCATGGGGAATAACCACCATGATCTACGAGGAAATCGCCGACCGGATATCGCTGGAGGAAGACGGCGTTGCGATCTCGACCATGATGAAATCCCCCTGCCTGCGCTACGAAGGCGAATTCTTCGCCATGGATTCGGCAAAGATGGACGCCCTGATCGTTAAACTGCCGCCAGACCGGGTCGACACGCTGATCGCCAGCGGCGAAGAGCTGGAATTCAATTTCACCAAAAAGAAGTTCCGGGAATGGGTGCTGATCCCGCGCGGCCGCGAAGACACATACGAGGGTTTCATCCGGGAAGCGCTGGCTTATTCCAGATCCAGGAAAGCCGGGATCTAGCCCGGGAAAGGAAAGCAAGTATGTTCGATCTCGCCATCGTTGGCCTCGGTGCCTGGGGCAAAAGGCTCATCACGTCGGTCCAGGGCAAAAGCGATACCGTCCGGTTCGTGTCGGCCACCGCCCGGAGCGTCACCAAAATCGCCCCTTTCTGCGAAGAACACGGCCTTCGCATCGGCGATATCTATAAGGATGTGGATGGGGTGGTGGTCGCGGGGCATGCCGCCAGCCACGCGTCGGACGCGCTGGAGGCCGTCAACGCCGGGAAACCGGTGCTGGTGATCAAGCCGCTGGCAACCACGGTCGCCGACGCCGAGGCGCTGCATACCGCCGCGGCCGAAAAAGGCGTTCTGGCGGCGATGGGCTACGACCGCTGTTTCTCCCCGGCCATGGAAGCTTTGAGAAAGCGTGTGCGCACCGGCGATCTCGGCCGCGTGTTTCATGCGTCGGGCGATTTCAGTGTCGACCGCATGCTGACCTTCGATGCCGACGCCTGGAAAGCCGATCCCGTGATCAATCCGCCGGGCAGCTTGGCCGATCACATGATGTACATGATGATCGAGCTGATCGGCCCGGTGTCGGAACTGTCGGTCGATGCGACGACCCAGGTGGTGCCGCACGATTTCGCCGACACTGCCTCCGTCACGCTGCGGTTCGGGACCGGCGCCACCGGCACGCTGACCGCCATCGGGGTTGCTCCCAATTTCAACCGGCTGCATTTCTACGGCGAAAAAGGCTGGGCCGAGGTCCGCGGCGTCAACCGGCTGGAGTTCCAGCCGCTGGGCGGCGAGCTGGTAATCGAGGAATTCGAGCCCGTCGATATGTGCCGGGTGGAACTGGAGACATTTGCCGCGGCGGCACGGGGCAATGCCGACTGGCCGGTCCCGCCGACGGATGCGATCAACGGCGTGACGGCGCTGGTGGCAATGCTGGATTCCTATCGCGCGGGCGGAGAGAAAATGATCGTTACGCCCTAATACGGACACCGCTCCCGGCCGCAGTTCGACGGGCTGGCGGTCACATACGTACCGCAGACGATACACGCCGACATGTCCTCACTTTCGACGCGGTCGCGGCGGGCGTCTTCGGCCTGCTTGTTGATGTTGCGCCGCCCGATCATCTTGAAGCCGTACCAGACGGCGCCGATGATCAGCAGTAATACGATGATTTTCATGACCATGGCATCGCCCCTATAGCCCGTACCGTTTCCACAGCGCCCAGTCGTCCAGCGCCGAGACAAGTTCCGCCGGATCGATCGCCGACATCCCGCCGCCCCGCAGGCGGCTAATCAGACCGCGGCGCACCTCGGCGCGGAGAAATTTGACCTTGTCGCCATAGCGTTTCCGCATTTCGGACCGCATCTCCGCCAGGCCGTCGATCAGCCCGACTTCCAGCGCCTGATTGCCGGTCCAGATGTCGCCGGTGAACAGGGCACCGTCGGCTGCGCGGAGTTTATCGCCGCGGCGCTCGCGAACGTGGGTTTTGAAGTTTTCGAAAATGTCTTCATGCAGTTCGCGCAGGCGGTCGACGTCTTCCGGTTTTTCATCCTGGAACGGATCGAGCATGCCCTTGCGGGGACCGGTGGAATAAACCCGCCGTTCGATGCCGAAGCGTTCGATCAGGTCCGGAAAGCCGAACCCGGCGGAAATCACACCTATGGAACCGATAATGGAATTGGCATCGGCATAGATCTCATCGCCGGCACAGGCCAGCCAGTACCCGCCAGATGCCGCGACGTCCTCGCAGAACGACACCAGCGGCAGTTCCTTCTCCGCCGCCAGGTCGCGGATGCGCTTGGCGATCAGCGCGCTTTGAACGGGTGAGCCGCCGGGCGAATTGATCACCAGCGCGACCGCTTTCAGATTCTTCCGGTCGAACAGTTTTGCGATGGCAGGCTCATGACTGGCGAGGCTCAATCCGGGACGGCCCGGTCCGGCCGACCGCCCGATCACGCCGTCCAGCCGCAGCACACCCACCACCGGCGGCGGATTGCGAAAGCGTTCGATAGGAAGCTTGGCGAGCAAGTCGCCAAGGATGGTTTTGATGTCGTCGATGCCCATTATTTTCTTATATCACCTAACGAAGAATGCAGGGGCCGCCGCGAAGGATCGCGTCGGCCTGTTCCGTATAGGTGCCATCTTCTTCGTGCAAAACAAGGCCCGGAGATAACGCCAAAGGCGTGCGAATTCCTTTTCTCGCCCGCACGATCACCCGCTTGGCGGCCACCCCCCGTTTGGGCCACAGCGGAAAGACCACCGTTTCGCCGGCGTTTCCGTGCAGCAGGGCGAGAATTTCGTCCAGCCTGTCGGCGCGATGGATCAGCGTGATCGTTCCCTTGGTCCGCACCATGCGCAAAAGGAAACCGATCCAGTCGCGAAGGTCCGCCACTCCCTCGACATTGGCGGCGGCGCGTCCGGGGTCGGGCGATACGTCCGCCCGGAAGCTGTCCAGATACGGCGGATTGGCCAGCACATGATCGAAGCCCCCGGCGGCGATGCGCGGCAACGGCCTTACCAGATCGCCGACCATCACCTGTACGCTGCCGGACAGGCCGTTCAGCCGGGCATTGTCGTTGGCGAGCCGTACCAGATCCGGCTGAATTTCGAGACCGGTCACGCTGCAATCCGGCACCCGCCGCGCGAGACAAATCGCCGCAGCGCCATGACCGGTACCCGCTTCCAACACCCGGTCGCCCGGTCCGGCATCGACCGCGGCAGCCAGCATCACAGGGTCGATCGCCGCGCGGTAACCTTCGGCCGGCTGGCGCAGAATGACGGTGCCGTCGAGAAATCTGTCCTCGGTCAGTTCTCCGGACGGAACGCCGCCGACGGCGTCAGACAAGGCGGTCTCCCTCGCCTGCATCACGCAACGCGCGGCAAGCTCGGTTGTAGTCTTCGTCCGCCACCATGACGCGGCGCGGGATGGCGCCGACGCTGCCTTCGAGAACGCTCATATGCCCGTCGAGCACGATCATTTCGATATCCTCGGATTTGAGCAGCGCTTCCGCCCAGGACAGGAACACCATTTCGTTGGATCGGAACAGTTCTTTCACGCGCCTTCCGCCTTGACCGTCACCTTGCCCGGACTATGTTCCGTGTGTGCACTGCAATCGTCAAGAATCGAGGCAAACGTGAGCGTCGTTGTCGATCTCGACCGTGAGCGTCAGGAACGTCCGAAACCGTCCATCGACGCGCTGACCGCGTTGACGCAGGATGATATCCAGCAGGTCAACCAGACCATCATCGACCGGATGGACAGCCCGGTCATTCTGATACCGCAGGTTGCCGGCCACATCATCGCGGCGGGCGGCAAACGGCTGCGCCCGATGCTGACCCTCGCCAGCGCGCGCATGTGCGGCTATGGGGGAGACCGTCATATCGGCCTCGCCGCCTGCGTTGAGTTCATTCACACCGCGACCCTGCTGCACGACGACGTGGTCGACGAGAGCGACCTGCGCCGGGGCGCGGCCAGCGCCAATGCGGTCTGGGGCAACAAGTCCAGCGTGCTGGTCGGAGATTTTCTGTTCAGCCGCGCGTTCGAGCTGATGGTCGAGGACGGCAATCTAGACGTGTTGCGCATTCTGTCGCAGGCCTCGTCGATCATCGCCGAGGGCGAAGTGCTGCAACTGGTCACCGCCAACGACACCGAGACGACCGAGGCGGATTACCTGGAAGTCATACGCTCCAAGACCGCCAAACTGTTCGCCGCGGCGAGCGAGATCGGCGCCGTCGTCGCCGAACGGCCCGAAGACGACTGGCGCGCACTCGATTCGTTCGGACATAATATCGGTATGGCGTTCCAGCTGGTCGACGACGTGCTCGATTATTCCGCGCGCCAGGCGACCCTGGGCAAAACCGTGGGCGATGATTTCCGCGACGGCAAGATCACCCTGCCCATTGTTCTGGCATTCAACGCGGCGGACGACGACGAAAAGGCCTTCTGGCGCCGCACCCTGGAAGATCAGGAACAGAAAAAAGGCGACTTCCGCCGCGCCGTCGTCATGCTGGAAAAATCCGGCGCGTTGACCGCGACCATGGAACGCGCCCGCGAGTACGGCGCAAAAGCGCGCGCCGCGCTCGAACCCTTCCCGGACAGCGAGATAAAAGCGTCGCTGAACGAAGCGGTCGAGTTCGCGATTCACCGGAGTTTTTGAGGGTCGCGCGTCGAAACCCGACCTGGTCCCCTCGCCCCTGCGGAGAGAAGACTACGGAGAGGGCGACGGCCTCCAAATCAGACGGCGTTTAGCGGACAGATCACCCTCTCCCTGACCCTCCCCCTCGAGGGAAATGGGAAACTTGTTTTCATAATGCATCCGCTTTCGTTCACTTCCCCCTGAACACCGGCTTGCGCTTTTCCATGAACGCCTGGCGGCCTTCCTTGTAGTCGTCGCTGGCGAAGCAGGCGTCGATCTGGGCCTGAACGGTGGCCATGTCGCGGGCGCTTTCGTCGAGCTGGGTGTTGCGGATCGACGTCTTGACCGATTTCAGGGTCAGCGGCGCATTGGCGGCGATGGTAGCGGCAATTTGCTGCACTGTGGATTCGAGATCCGCATATGGCACCACCCGGTTCACCATGCCCATTTTCAGGGCGTCCTCTGCCCCGTAGCGATCGCCGGTGAACAGCATCTCGGCGGCGTAGGCAGGACCAACCAGCTTTACCAGGTCGTCCACGCCGCCATAGCCGAAGCCGAGACCGAGCTTGGCAGGCGGCGCGCCGAACCGGGCATTATCGGCGGCAATGCGAAAATCGCACAGCATGGCGGTCAGTACACCGGCACCGAGGCAGTAGCCGTGGATCATCGCAATCATCGGTTTGGAAAACTCCCGCATCGCGAGATTGGCCTGTTCCGAGGCCTCGTCGTACATCCGACGCGCATCTTCCGACGACCGCTTTTCGCCGAACTGGGAAATATCGGAACCGGAAATAAACGCCTTGTCGCCGGCGCCCGCGATCACCGCCACGCGTACGTCTTCATCCGCTTCGAAGTCGGCCATGATTCCGGGGATGGCCCGGCGCATGTCGTAGGTGACGGCGTTGTACTTGGCCTGCTGGTCGTAGATCATCCAGCCGATGCCGTTTTCCTTGCGGACATGCATCGTGCCGGCGGCGGCTTCGGATTTCGCGTTTTCTGCGGCATCGGCCATGTCGGGTTTCCTTTCCGTCAGACCGCGCTGTCAGCGCGGAGTTGTTCGATCGCAGCGGCGTCGTAGCCCAGATCGGCGAGAATGTCGTCGGTGTGTTCGCCAAGCCCGGGTGTCGCGCTTCGGATGTCGCGGGGCGCGCGGCTCATATTGATTGCCTGCCCGACAACATGCATGTCGCCGTGGGTCGGCGACGTGACAGGTGCCGCAAGCCCCAGATGCTTTACCTGAGGGTCGTCGAACATCTTGTCGATCGTATGGATCGGTCCGCAGGGCACGCCCCCTTCGTTAAAGATATCGATCCACTCGGCGCTGGTTCTGGTCCTGGTGTATTCGGAAATTTCCGTGTTCAGCGCATCGCGGTGTTGGAGCCGCAGTTTCCCCGTGGCGTAATCCGGGTTCGATGCGATTTCGTCGGCGCCGAGCGCACGGCACAGCCGTTCGAACATATCCTGGCCGCCGGCCGCGATATTGAAATGCCCGTCCTTGCAGGGATACACGCCGGTCGGGATCGAGGTCGGGTGATTGTTGCCCGCCTGCGGCGGCACCTCGCCGCCGATCAGCCAGCGCGCCGCCTGAAAATCCAGCATCGAGACCTGGGATTCCAGCAGAGATGTATGTACCCACTGCCCTTCGCCGGATGCCTCGCGCTCCAGCAGGGCGATCAGAATCCCGATGGCGCAATAGAGCCCCGACGACAGATCGGCGATCGCGGTACCGACCCGCACCGGCCCCTGCCCCGGCAGCCCGGTGATCGACATGATGCCGCCCAGGCCCTGCGCGATCTGGTCGACGCCGGGACGTTTCTCATACGGACCGTCCTGGCCGAACCCCGAAATCGAGCCGAGCACGATGCGTGGATTTACGGATTTCAGGGTCTCGTAATCCACGCCGAGGCGGTATTTGACATCCGGCCGATAGTTTTCGACCACCACATCGGCACCCTCGACCAGCTTGTAGAACACCTCGCGCCCCGCCTCCTTCTTCAGATTCAGCGTCATGGAGCGCTTGTTGCGGTGAAGATTCTGAAAATCTGGGCCGTTGCGGTCGCCGGTGATGCCTTCCTTGATGCCGGCCGAGGGCGGCAGTTCGATCTTTATGCAGTCGGCGCCCCAGTCGGCGAGCTGGCGCACGCAGGTCGGTCCCGCGCGGACGCGTGTCAGATCAAGGACCTTGAAACGGCTTAACGGCAGTGCAGCGTCGGACACGGATTGCGGTTCCTGCAGTGATCGGAAGGGGCAGAGTGAAACCGCGCCGGGGGCGAGTCAACAATCCGACGCCGAGCCGCCCGCATTTGCTTGCCGGGCGCGACCGGGAGAGGTATAACCCCGCCCGTTCCGGTCGGAGTGTAGCTCAGCCTGGTAGAGCACTGTCTTCGGGAGGCAGGGGCCGGAGGTTCGAATCCTCTCACTCCGACCAGTTTTTGCCCTGAATATCCCTGTTTTATTCCTCGCACGGCGGCGGCACAGTCAGCTCGCCGGTCAGGGATGAGCGCAGCCGGACGATGCGAGCCGCGCGCTGATATCAGACAGAGCAAACACGCATAGCGCAGACTGCGTCGCTAGTTGGGTACAGGCGAAAAGCGGGATCTCACGGACGGAGCTTCCGGCAAGACCGTCGCGATGACCGTGCGGCGGGTCGGTGAAGCCTGTATACCAGAGCATCGTCATTTCAGCTTCCGGAGCACCCGCATGTCCGCCGCCCAGATCGACCGCATTCGCCCCGAATTCCTGCACAACAAGCCGCATTTCACGAACCTGGTCGCCTCAAGCGGCGGCAAGACGATCCATCTTTCCGGGCTCGTCGCCTCCACCTCCGACGGCGAACTGGTCGGCGCCGGCGACCTGGCGGCGCAGATGGCCTATATCTACGATACGATCCGCCGATCTCTGGAACTTGCTGGGGCGACCTCTGCGAACGTGGTGCGCCAGCGGGTATTCGTTGTGGGTCTGGAACTGGGCCATCGTCCGGTCATCATGAAGGCGATGACGGATTTCTACGGCGACGGCGGTTCCGCCGCCAGCACCTGCGTCGGTGTCGAGGCGCTGCTTGTCGAAGGCGCGCTGGTGGAGATTGACGTCACCGCCGTGGTGGACGATTAAGGGATAACAATAAGGGAGCACCAACAGATGGCATTCTACGAATTACGGCAATACACGGTCCTCGAAGGACAGATGGAAAACTGGCTGAAGGTAATGCAGGAAGAAATCATCCCGTTTCAGGTTTCCAAGGGCATGGTGATCGCCGGCAGTTTCCGAGGCGAGGAAGACGATTCCGTCTATGTCTGGATCCGCCGCTTCGAAAGCGAAGCGGAACGCGAACGCCTGTACGACGAAGTTTACGGCAGCGACTACTGGAAAGACGATGTCAGTCCGCGCCTGACGTCGATGCTGAACCGCGAAGCGATGGTGGTGACCCGCCTGACGCCGACCGAAATGTCGATCCTGCAATAACGCTCTGACAGGGATGATAAACATGACAAATGCGAAGGGTCCTTTCCGGGCCGACCATGTCGGCAGCCTGCAACGGCCGGAAAGCCTGCTTAGAGACCGCGAACGCTTCAAGGCAGGCGAGATTTCCGCCGGTGCATTGCGCGACAAGGAAAACGAAGCCATCGCCGGCGCTGTGAAGATGCAGGAGGATATCGGCCTGCAATCGATCACAGACGGAGAATACCGACGCGAGAATTTTCACTTCGATTTTCTCGACAAGGTGGGGGGCGTCGATTTTCGCCGCATGATGCCGGAAGGCGCGGAAGGCGAATCCGCCGACCCGGAAAAGGCTCCGTTCGTTGCCTTTATCACGGAAAAACTGTCGCGACCGGAAACGGGTATCGAGGTGGAGAACTTCAAGGTGGTGCAGGGTCTGACCGACCGAACACCGAAAATTACCATCCCGTCACCCACAATGACGCATTTTCGCGGCGGCCGGGAAGCGATCGACAAAGACGTCTATCCGGACATGGACGACTTCTTTGACGATCTGGCCCGTGTCTACCGGGAAGAAGTGCATGGCCTGGCCGATGCCGGTTGCCGTTATCTGCAGCTCGACGATACCAACCTCGCCTATCTGTGCGACGAAAACATGCGGGAAGCGGCCCGCAAACTGGGTGAGGACCCGGACGAGCTGCCTGCCACCTATGCCGACATCATCAACAAATCCATCGAGGGCCGGCCCGACGACATGGCGGTCTGCGTCCATATGTGCCGCGGCAACGCGCAAAGCCAGTGGTTCGCCTCGGGGGGATACGAAGCCATCGCCGAGAAGGTCTTCAACCTGACCAAGGTGGACGGTATTTTCCTGGAATACGACGATGATCGGTCGGGCGGGTTCGAGCCGCTGCGTTTCGTGCCCAAGGGCGGACCCAAGATCGTCCTTGGCTTGCTGACGACCAAGCGCGGGGAAATGGAACCGCGCGACGAAATCCTTCGCCGCATCGAAGAGGCGTCGCAATACGTCGATATCGACCAGCTTTGCCTGTCGCCGCAATGCGGGTTCTCCTCCAACGCTGTCGGCAACCTGATCAGCGTGGACGACCAGGTCGCCAAACTGCGCAACATCGTCGAGATCGCGGAGGAAGTATGGGGTTGAGCCGATCTCCCCTGGATCTACCGAGCGTTTGCCGCGCCAACTAATTTTTACCCCCTCCCCCCTTGAGGGAGAGGGCCGGGGAGAGGGTGTTGCCTCAACACAAACGATGCTGCCGTCTGGACCGCCTGTTTTCTCCTCTCCCTAGCCCTCTCCCCGGAGGGGCGAGGGGACGACGGGGTGGCGCCATCAGGACGACCGAATGGACGTAGCCCCCAAAATCCAGAACCCCCGTCTCGGCATTTTTCTGCTGTGCGCGGGCGTCGCCTTTTTCGGCATGGGCGAAGCCTGCGTGAAGACGCTGGCGAAGGATTACGACATCCTGCAGGTCGTGTGGGCGCGCTACGTATTTCACGCGCTGGTGTTTCTGCTGATCTTTTCGCGGTCGGGCATCGTCAGCCAGATGAAGACATCCCGGCCGTTCCTGCATATCGCGCGGTCGATCACTTTGATGATGGGGACGATCACGTTTTTTACGGCACTGATCTATCTGTCGCTGCCGGAGGCCGTCGCCATCAACTTTGCAGCGCCGCTCCTGGTCACCGCATTGTCGATCCCGTTTCTGGGAGAAAAAGTCGGTCCGAGGCGCTGGGCCGCCATTTTCGTCGGGTTCCTTGGTGTGCTGGTCATCATCCGGCCGGGCCTTGGCGTGATGCACTGGGCGGCGTTCCTGCCTTTGCTGACGGCCATCTGTTATGCCTCCTACCAGATCATGACCCGCATTGCGGGCCGCACCGAGGACACCAAAACCAGCCTGTTCTGGACGTCCACCGTCGGGGTGATCGTGATGTCGGGTATAGCGCCGTTCGTCTGGACGACGCCGGACGCGACCGCCTGGGCGATCATGGTGGCGACCGGTGCTTTATTCGGCTTCGGGCATTATCTGCTGATCCGCGCGTTCGAGGTTGCCGCCGTGTCCACCCTGTCGCCGTTTCTCTATACCCAGATCGTCTGGGTGACGATCATCAGCATCATCGTGTTCGACCAGGTGCCGGACGAGTATTCCATTCTCGGCACAGCCATCGTGATCGGCAGCGGATTGTATATCTGGCACCGCGAAACGCGGGAACGAAACGCTACATGATGACGGGCAGATCGTGTGCCGGCTGACGGGCGCCAGCGGCGGCGGCTTCCGGCTCCGCCTTCGGGTCCCAGTCATCCGCCTTGTAGCGACCGCCGGTATGACCGGACGAATCGTCGGCGCACATCCAGAGAATGGCCGGATTCATAATGTCGGGCGGCAGCGGCACACGCTGCGAGACGCCGGTCACCATGCGGGTATCGGTCGCGCCTCCGGGCAGCAGGACATTCACGGTGACGCCTTTCTCCGCGCCTTCTTTCGCCCAGGCTGCGCTCATCGCTTCCAGCGCGGCTTTTGACGGGCCGTAGGGAGTGTTCATTTCGCGGACCATCGACCGGTCGCTGGTCGATACGTTGATGATCCGTCCGAAACCCTGTTCCACCATATGAGTCCCGGCCACCGCGCTCATCTGGAACGTGCCGATAACATTCGTGGTCATGGTTTCGGCCCAGCGGCCGCGGTCGGTTTCCCAGAACGGGACCGGATCTCCGCCCGTGGTTTCGCGCACGTAGGCGATCCCCCTCGCCGCGTTGTTGACCAGCGCCTGCAGTCCGCCGAACTCAGACAGTGCGAACGCCACCGTTTTATCGCAATCGTCGAGCTTACGGACATCGGCCTGCAACGGCGCAATTCGCCCGGCAAGACCCTTAGCCAGCGAAACGGTTTCATCCAGTGACGACGCGTCCCGGGCTGCCGTCACGACTACGTTCGCGCCGCGTTCCGCCAGAGCAAGGGCGAGATGCCGGCCAATACCCTGTCCACCCCCGGTCACGATGACGGATCTCTCCTTCAGGGACGGATAGGCATCCGGCCCCTGCGATCCTTCAGCAGGCGAATGCTTCATGGCCTAATCTCCAGCGACGTGCTTTCCGGGTTCCCAGCCGCTGTCGGACAGGGTCGACAGCCCGAATTCCAGCGGGCGCGGTTCCAGGTCGGTGGCCATGGTATCGTTCCACCGGTTCAGCCAGCCGAACAGGCAGACGGCGGCGACCAGCTCGACGATCTGGTCGTCGTCGAAGTATTTGTGCAGTTCTTCCATGTCCTCGTCCGACACGGCATTCGGCGTCGTCCCCGCGCCCTGCGCCATTCGCAGAACGGCACGTTCGGCATCGTCGAACAGATCGCTGGTTTCGTATTCCCAGATCGCGGCGACTTTTTCGGGCGGTACGCCGTCGACCACGCTGGCGGTTTCCGCCGTGTGGGAGGAACAGTACATGCAGCCTGCCGACCGGCTTGCCATATAGCCGGCCATGCGCTTCAGCGGCAGGGGCGCCTTGCCGGGCATGCCGATCACTTCGCGCGCCAAGCGGGTAAATGCGCGCAGGATGCCGGGCGAGCGGCCCATCGCGAAGAAGCTGTTGGGCACGAATCCAAGCGCCTGCTCGGCGCGACTGAAAACGTCCTCCAGCTCGGGGGCGTCTTCGCGTTTAATCGGCTTCACACGGACCATATCGCTACTCCATACCGTATTGCAGTCATGTCACCGTATTCTGGCAGACCGGAAGCGCCACTGCTATGTCATGAGCATCCCGCATCCGGAGTATGCCCATGACCGAGCCGAAAGACCTGCCCTACTGTTTTCCACCTCATCCCAGCCCGCGCAAACCGTCCTACGCCCTGCCGCCCGGATCTGTAGACACGCATTTCCATATTTTCGGACCGCCGGAGGTATTTCCCTGGTCGCCGCCCGAGAAGCGCGTCTACACGCCGCCCGCCGCGCCGCTGGAGCATTATCACCAGTTGATGGCGCATCTCCGTATATCGCGCGGCGTCGTCATCCAGCCCATGGCCCATGGCCACGACAATTCGGTCACTCTGGATGCGATCGCCCGGTCGGACGGCAGGCTGATGGGCATCGCCAAGGTGGATGATACGTTCACCGATACCGACCTCGAAGCTCTGCATGCGGACGGCATCCGCGGCGTCCGGTTCAACATGATCGCGGAAAGCGGAGGCACGGGAAATCTGGACCTGATCCAATCAGTCGCCGACCGGGTCGCGGATCTTGGCTGGTCGCTGACCATCCACACCAAGCCGGACGGATTGCTCGCCAACGCGGACTGGCTGGCCGGCATGCACCTGCCAACGATCATCGATCATTACGCGCGGATCGATTTCGGCGACGGCCTAAACCAGCCGGCATTCCGGCAACTGGTCGAACTGCTGCGGGATAACGGGCACATCTGGGCAAAGATTTCCTGCATCGAGCGCTGCTCGGCGGCGGGACCGCCTTATGTGGATGCTCCCGAATACGCGCAGGCGTTGGTCGCCGCGGCGCCGGACCGCATTCTGTGGGGCACGGACTGGCCGCATTCGCAGCGCTACAATATCGGCGATCAGTGCGACACCGGCGAATTGGTCGATATGATTCCCCGGCTGGTGCCCGACGAAAAAGACCAGCAACGGATCCTCGTCGAGAACCCGCTGCGGCTGTTCGATTTCGGGAACTAACGCCTTACCGGGAATTCGCACCAGAACCAATAAGAATCTGCGTCGGCTCACCTTGGGATGCGGCATGGGGAACTATATGCTCTAAGCGCGTGGCGATCCCGCCATCGTTGAAAAACTTCATATCGACCGTGACCCGATTATCTACAGCATTCAATCCGGGGACACGAGTTGTTGGTTCGCCTTCGGTCCCCATTTCCGGCGGAACTGGGAACCGGATGCCAGGATCGTCGATCGCCAGCGCCGCCTATAACAACAGATGTGAGGAGTACCTGACTGCTATCGCAGAATTTCGACGTTGAAATTCCAGGCGACAGAAATGCGCTCGCCGTCGCCGTGATATGGATTCACATAATGGAACAACCACGCGGGAAACACCATCAACAAGCCGGGTTCGGGCTGGATAATTTCCTTACCGCCATGCACGTTTCCGCCCCGCGGATCCATGAATTCGAAACTCCCGTTGCCAGGCGGTTCGGGATAGGGATCGCCGGTCGAGACATAGTAAACTGCCG
>Ga0181572_10000610_pt1 | contig 25829 bp, 24 predicted proteins | sample 101ome_26_FD_133004 | JGI IMG/M metagenome (GOLD analysis project Ga0181572, IMG submission 133004) | Coastal salt marsh microbial communities from the Groves Creek Marsh, Skidaway Island, Georgia - 101408AT metaG (megahit assembly) | ecosystem: Environmental > Aquatic > Marine > Intertidal... | reverse complement strand
GTTTAAAACAGTACCAGTAACATTTATTTTAGTACATTCGAATATACAGGGAGTTTTTTAGTGGAACAACTTATTTTACTTATTCCAGCAATCCCAATACTTATAGCTATACTGCTTGGTTTCTTTGATAAAAAAGAGATTATGCCAAAGATCAGTATTATGCTCTCAAGTATGGTTGCTATCTTGGCCCTTGTCGGGTCATATCACGTTATATCAAACGGTAAGTCTATCGTGGGTTTTGGTGGATTAGTCATCTATAATGAATTATCAGCGATACTTGTTCCATATGTAGCAATTTTAGGGCTTGTTATCAGAAAGTTTGCAACGAAATACATGTGGGATGAAGCAGGGTACAAAAGATTTTTTGTGTTATTGAACTTTATATTTTCATCTATTTATCTCCTAGTCATGAGCAACAACTTGATAGTTCTTGCATTAGCTTGGCAGCTTATGAGTGTATACCTTTATCTACTTGTTTCTTTTAATGTAGGTTCTAAAACAGCTGTAAAGAATGCTAGATGGACTATGTACATACATAAAAGTGCTGATTTTGTCTTTTTATTGGCGGTTATTCTTACATATAAAACTTTTGGAAGTTTTGATTTAGAGGTTCTGAGGGAAAAATGGCTAGTAATGTCTCAAAATCCAATTGAGGACCCTATGATATTTGTTGTAGGACTCTTGTTCTTGTTAGCAGCAATGATGAAATCAGCAATAGTTCCTTTTCATATATGGCTCCCTTATACTTCAGAAGCTCCAACTCCTGTTTCAGCCTTAATGCATGCTGGGGTAGTAAATGTTGGAGGAATATTACTTAATAAACTTGCTTACTTGTTGATTCTCGCACCAGCTGTATTAAATATTGCGTTTTTTATAGGTTTGGTTACAGCTATTTTTGCTTCGATGTTGATGTTAGTTGTATCAGATATTAAACGTTCTTTAGGGTATTCAACTGTTGGTCAAATGGGCTATATGATTATGGAAGTTGGTCTTGGTGCCTTCTCTCTTGCAGTGTATCACTTGATTGTGCATGGAATTTTCAAAGCTTCATTATTTTTAGAGTCTGGAACAGTGATTAAATATGCTCGTCATGAACCAAATATCCCTGAACGTCTTTCACATAAAACTTTTTGGGATGAGCAAAAAGTGTATAAAAGTTCAAAAACTTTTAAACTTATTGCATTATTTACAACGGTTCCTGTTTTAGCATTTATTGGTGTAAAATTAGTGTTAATGGAGGAGTTTTTTGAATTTAATGCTGCAATGATCATTTTAGCATTTGCTTGGCTTACTGGTACACAGTTATTTTTATCATTTTTTAAAGTTACTAAATCTGATTCATTTAAAGTTATAGTTGGATTGATAAGCTCATTTATTTTAGTGTTGTTTACGTATGAATTTATTGGTTTGGCTCTAGAACATTTCTTATATGGAAAAGATGCGTTAGTTTTTTATGCAGCAGCTACATTTAACGTCACACTTATAGCTGCACTTGTAGTTTTAGCTTTAATTATGATCGTTGGTTGGTTATTTATGTATAAGCAGCACTTTGTTGGAAAAGCTGAATCAAAACGAGCACCCGATAAAAATAAGTGGAAATTTTATAGACTTTTGGTGAAGGAAGGGTATTACTTTGATCTTTTCAAGTATGCAAAGAAGGGTAAGATATGATAGCTAGCATTGCGTATCTCATTTTAGTTTCAGGGTTACCATATTATTTACTTCTTGAAAAAAGTAAGCTCTTTTCAAGTAAATCTATTTTTATATTAAGTGCTGTTATGTTGGTGGGTGCTATTGCCCTTACATTCTTTGTTGAGAACAAACACTCGGACTCATTCGTCATCATTTCATATGTCAGCGCAGTTTTTAGCATTTACAAAGCTACGAAAACAACCAACTTTTATAAACTTGGATATTATTTCATTTTTATCAATGCACCGTTTTTTATGCTCTTTGAAGAACAAGGAGCATTTTATAGCCTTTCGCTTCTGGTCTCATTGATTGGTATTTTTTCAATAGCAAATTTTTATGAGAAACATTATGGAAGTGCAAATTATTTGTATGTGAGAGGTGTTACTCTAGCTACACCAGTTGTTGGATTAAGCATCACGCTTTACTTGATTACTCTAGGTTTATATCCACCATTACCTAATGCACTATTTTTCTTAACTTATATTTTTAATAGTGAGGTCGACACTTTATGGTATTTAGTTGTGGTGACTTTGTACTTTGGAAATTTTTTGATTTCTATGAAAGTGTTAGAAAAATCTATATTTGGGAAAACAAATCCTGATATTCATTATGTTGATCTTACGTATAGAGATAAAGTGACTCATATTATTATTATGGGTATTTTAGTTTTACTTAGTTTTTTTGGAGTTAAGGAGATAGTTTCATGGGTATTATAGAAAAGTTAGATTCCATTAAAAACACTGTGCCTCATTATTGGCCTATAGGCTCTTTTATTCACCATAATCCTCTTAAAGGTTTTGAAGACATGAACTTCAAGGATGCTCTTCAAAAAGCTAAAAAGATTTATGGTGGAAAGGTGTATATGGAACCATCTTACTATTTGAAGCTTTACAGAGAAGGTAAAATAGCACATTCAATTTTGGAAGAAAACCTTAAAGAAGTTCTTATAGATGATAAATTAGATGAACATTATGATCTTGCAATGAGATGTTTGCTTGAGGTAAATCCTGAGTGGAATCGTTATAGAAGTGCAGCTTCATCAAAAGAGCATCCAGTTGATCAAGAACTTTTGTCTTATCTTGATGAAGAATTTTCCTATCACAACAAGAAAAAATGGCTTACTAGACTTACAAAGCATATGACTCTATATGAGATAAATGATGTTTTGTTTAATCGAGATGATAAAGAGGTTATTGAGAAAAGTATTATAGAGTACATTTCTCGTTTTTTAGATGAAGAACAAACTACAGTTTCTATGGAAAATAGAGAGCTAGGTATGTTTGAAACATTTAAACTGTATGAAGATTTTGATTATCCATATGACTCTGAGGCATTTGTTGAAGAATCATTAGATATATTGAAAATAAAAAATAAAGAGCGTTATCTTCTTACTCATGTATTAAAATTACATGGATGGGCTGGTTTTATAAAATACCGTTCAGAAGATCCAGATTACTATTCTCAACAAAAATATCCATCATCTCTGATGGATTATATCGCGATTCGTTTGTATTATGAAAGAGCATATCTTAAACATAGAAAAATAAATGATTTTAGTATTTTAGATGAATTTCTTGAAGAGAATGGTGCGTATTCAATTTTAAAACTAGTGAAGTCAAAATATAAACTACCAGGTAAGTTTATAGATCTTATGGAAGATTCGGATGATTATGATGCAATTTTAGAAGAATACACTCAGTATGAACTTTATCTTGATGCGAAGCAAGTTCACCTCTCTAAAGATCAATTAAACAATATAAATATACCTTTGGTTGAGCTTGCCAAGATTATGGAAATCCTTCGAGAAGAAGAGGGTTATATATGGATGAAGTCTCTAGAAGACACATACATTAAGTCTTTTGTCGATGAGATTGATTTATCTGATAAAAATGAGCAAAAGAGACCTGTAGCATCTGCTTCATTTTGTTTAGATGTTCGCTCTGAAGTTATGCGACGCTCTGTTGAGAAGAGTGGTCCTTATAAAACATTTGGAGTGGGTGGATTTTTAGGATTTCCAATAGCTTTTGTAGAGTTTGATAAAGCACATGAACTTTTTTTATGTCCAGCAGTTCTTAAACCTCAAAATATAGTTTTTGAAGTTCCAGTTGAATCACATGATCAATACAGCTCTAAAAAAGCAAGATCTAAAACGACAAAAAAAGTATTAAGTGATTTGAAAAATAATCCATATACTCCATATATTATGGTTGAAGCTATTGGTTGGATTTTTGGAATAAACTTGTTTGGTAAAACATTCGCACCAAGAAAAACAGAGAAATTTTTTAAGAACTTTAAAGCTGAAAAGCCTAAAACTACATATACACTTGATAAGCTCACAGATGAAGAGATAGAGATGTATGTTAATAAACTTCATACCCATATTGTTCGTGATATGCTTACAAGTCATACAAAAATCATTTATACTGATGCACAAGTTCAAGCTATTCGTGATCACTTAGTTTTTGGGAACGATTTGCCATTAAATATTGATGTAACTTTACTTCAAAAGTTGATGGATGATTATCAGATTACACGTAAAGATTATGAATATCAAAAGCTAAAACTTAAGCAAGTTGGTTTTACTCTTGATGAAAAAGTAGAGTATCTTTATAATCTTCTCACTATGATTGGTCAAGTTGATAATTTTGCAGAGTTTGTAATTATGTCTGGTCATGTGAGTATATCTGATAACAACCCTTTTGAGTCTGCACTCGATTGTGGAGCATGTGGCGGAGCTAGTAGTTTACCTAATAACAGAGCAATTTGTATGATTGCAAATGATAAAGAGGTACGAAAAGCTTTAGCAGTTAAAGGAGTTACAATTCCTGATGATACAAAATTTATGCCAGCACTTCATATCCCGTCAACAGATGAGATGAAGTTTTACGATACAGATATTTTAGATGCTCATGAGATGAAAAGGTATATCCAGGTTATGGTTGATTTTAGTCAAGCTTCTAGAATGGCTCGAAGGGAAAGAGCTGATGCACTTCCATATACAGATTCATCTGATGATATTTATGTGAAATCTATGGATTGGTCAGAGCCTCGTCCTGAATGGGGACTAGCTGGGAATATGGGTGTTTTTGCAGGACCAAGAGAATCTATAAAACATATGAAGTTTAACAACAGATTATTTATGCATTCATATGATTCGAATCTTGATAATGAAGAGGCGGATATTCTTACTAAAATTTTTAATGGTCCATTGGTTGTTGGAGAGTGGATAAACCTTGAACATTACTTTTCTACTGTAGATAATGTAATTTATGGAGCTGGCTCAAAGGTATATCATAATATTGTTTCAAAGATAGGTGTATTTAACGGTAATTACAGTGATTTAAAAATTGGTCTTCCTACGCAGTCTGTTCATTCAGAGGGAAAAGCGTATCATGAACCTGTAAGACTTTTAACTTACATGGAAGCACCTTTAGAAAAAGTTGGTAAAGCTGTTGAGCGATCTGTTGCCAAAGAGTTTATTCTAAACGAATGGATTCGTCCTGTAGTGATTGATAAAGAGGCTAAAAAAGTGTATTCTTTTGAGTCTGGAGAATTTAAAGTTATAAAAGAATTAGATTAAACGAGAGGAAAATTATGTATAAAATAGAAATAGAAAAAGAGTGCGGTTGTTTTAAAAAAAGTGGTTTAACAAATAACTTAGAGTTTGAATCTAGAGAAGATATGTACAATAAAGCACGTGTTTTAGAGTGTAGAATGAATCAAGAATTTTGTATGAAACACTATTTTGAAGCTGTAGATTATGGAGATAAAATCATAATTCATAGTGAAGAAAGACCTACAGATGATGAGGATGATGATGTTGAAGATATCAGAGATCTCATTAGAAAAAGTTCAGTCACTATAGGCTTTGATGCTAAAGAAGAGCCACCAAGTAAGTGCAACAACAACTAAGTAGTCTCTTCTACACAATCAAGACAGAACCTTTCTGTTTTGAACATTTAAAATATAAATTTTTTTTTAAGAACTTCATTTATTTTTAAAAAATCCTCTGATTTCAGTTCGATCCATTATACTTCTAAAAATTATAACCATAGGTAAATATAATGCATACAGTAGAAATTGAATATGAATGTGGCTGCTTTAAAAAGAGCGAATACTCCGCAAAAAAGGAGTTCGATACACAGCAAGATGCATACAATTATGCAAATATACTTGTTGAATTTATGGCAGAAGATTTTTGTACAAAACACCATTTTTTTGTACAAAAAATTGATAATGATGACTTTGTGATTCGTGTTGTTGATAACCCAAATGCTGGATCTTCTTGTGGAACTGGAAGTTCTTCTGGAAGCTGTGGAACAAGCTGCGGATGCTAATAAGGTAAATTAGTATGGAGAACAAAGACACTAAACGTTATATGGAGCTCCAGATGGATGAGCTCAAAGAAACATATGCAAGTGAATCAAAAGTAGCTTCTTCAAAGCCTAAGCCAAAGTCTCAAGATGAAAAAGATAGAGCTATAGGAAAACTATATGAAGATGCCTGGGAATATGAAGAGGACTTAGCTTGTTTTGAAGCAGAGCTAGAACTTGTAAAAAGAATTGACTTGAAAGATCTTGGAACTACACTTTTAGACGAGTTTCCTGGTGAAGACAGGGACTACAATCAAGAGTTACAAAATGTTTTAGAAAGAGCTTGGACAAATTATGTTGAGCTTGAACAAAGTAAACCTCTTGAGCAACTAGAGTTTATTAAAACAAATACATTTTCTACAATTTTAGAGCAATTTAGAACAGAATTTCCAAGCTATGAATCTAATTTTGAGAATGAAGTAAAAGAGATTCTTGTTGCAAGATGGGAGATGCTCATAGCAATTAAAAAAGAGCATATTAAAGAAGAAATTGATGATATAAAAACTATGGGTTTAAAACCCAATTATGTGAAAAGAATGTATAAACAGTATTGTCGTTGAGAAGCTTAGTTGTTAAGCTTCTTGAATAACTTTTACTTCAGCGTCTACTTCAACGGTCCCATATTCTACAGGTGTTATGAACAATCCACGTTTGCCTTGAATAAGCTCAGGGACTTCAGGTGCAAAAGAGTAAAGATAGTCGTATGATTCACATGGACCATTCACTTCAAACAGTGTTTCACCAATCTCAATAACAGAACCTTTTTTAAGATGGTAAAGATCAATATCTACATATATATTTTCTAGCAAGAGCCCTTGATCTATGATGATTTCAGCTTCCTCAATGATATCGTAGGTAGATTTTGAGACAAGTAACATTACATAGCCTCTTTCAACTTCGTAGTCTCTATCGCCAATTATTCCACTTGGATCACAGTCAAAATTGTCACATCGCATTCTATGACCACTGCGCATGAGGTCTGGCATTGTCATATAAAGAGAAAGTACTTTTCCATTTGCCATTTATTTTTCCTTTTATTTCTGTGGATGAGATAGTAGCATAGATAATCTTCTAAGTGTGAATGAAAATATTTTTAATCTGAAAATCAAGTTTCATTTAAATCAGAGTTTATCTGATTTCTTCCACCACTTTTTGAGTTGTAAAGATAGGTGTCTGCTCGTTTAAAGATCGATTCAACTGTATCGTTTTCTTTTACCTCTGTTACACCTAAACTTATTGTGATAGTTTTATTCTTTATTGTATTGAGTTTTGTTTGAACTTTATGACGTAGACCCTCTGCAAGGACCAAAGTTTGCTCAAGGTTTAACTCTGGAAGAACAATAACAAACTCTTCACCACCTATACGACAAATTCTGTCAGTACTTCTAAATGTGTTTCTGAGTAATTCACCAAGATCTTTTAAAACCATGTCCCCAATGTCATGCCCGTATGTATCATTAATTGATTTAAAATGATCAATATCGCAAACTATTATAGAAAATGTAGTGTTGTACCTGTTAAAGCGTCCAATTTCATCATAAATTCTTTGATTGTAATATTTTCTATTGCAGAGTTGTGTTAAAGCATCTGTATAGCTTTCTGTAATAAATTTATTTTTATCAAGTTGCTCTAAGAAAAAACGTTTATTTCTATAAAATATATATGCTATGAGTATCGAAATAAGGAAAAATACTGTGTAAGAAATTATAATGTTTTTATAGAAGTATTTGATGTACTCAGATTCTCCAATGATAAGTGAATACCCAACCTTCTTTTTGGTGAAATCATTCAAAAGTGGGATGAGGTAGATTGTATAAATTTTTGAATCTATAAATTTAAAATATGTTTGCTTCTCAATTGGAAAGAGGTTAGCAAGAATATCTGGATCCTTAAGGAAGGTTTTTACATATTCTGTATTTTTTTGACAAACAAGTTTGTTGTTTTCATTGAGTGTCTTTTGGATATAAAAATTATCAAGAGAATAATATGATAAGTAGTTCTCGAGTTCAGAAGGAAAAAGCTTTTTAAGGACAGTATCTTTATGAAGTATAAAATCTATATGTGCTGTATTTACTTTTTCAAAAGTTTTTTTAAAGCTTAACAAAGAAGAGGAGATCTCTACACTACCGATATGTTTAGAATCCTCATCAAAAAGAGGGTAAACAAATCTATATCCATTAAAAATTTTTCCCTCTTCAAATCCAACTGTAGGCTTTTTGTTTTCATTAACATAACGAACACTTTCACGAACAAGTGTCAGGTCATCTCCAAACTTTTCTGGTTTGTGAAAACGAAAAAAACTTTCATTATTTGGGAGGTGGAAATGGAGCTGTTGAATGCCTACTGATCTAAAGGTCTTGTACCTATTTTTAAGTAGCTTATAGAGTTTTTCTCGTAAAGAGTTTTTTTCTTCTTCACTTGACGTATAAGCTTTTGCAAAAATTTCAATAACTTCAGGGGTGTTAATTGTATTGGTAAAAATTGTGTCTGAAACTTTTTTTACATTTGTTGTAATTGTATTGAGTTCTTTTTGATAATTATTGTATTCGTTTTCATTAAATATAGCTACAACATCATATATTCTCAGCGTATTTATAAAAAATAAAGCAATACATAACACAAGTGCTAAAAGTATGTAGTTTCTTCGAAGCATTTGAACTCATAAATAATTTTTACTTATCTTATCATATTTTTATGATTTATTAAAAAATATTATAGAAATTAAGGAAAAAAAATTAAATGAGTTTCATAAAAAAACTTTTTTAAAAGTCATCATCTCCAAATTCTGATGCCATTTGCTCAGCATATTTAGCTTCTTCCTGAGCTTTAATTTGAGCATCTGTAAGAACAAGTTCTCTCATGTATTCACCAAAATGGGTTCGTGATTCAGTATTTCCCAAAAAGAGATAGATACCTATTAAGAGTGCACAGAAGGTTATAATTGCTATAGAAGCTTGAAGAGGATTAAACTGTTGCGTTTTATCTTTTATATGTGTTTCACAAGCGCCACCTGGGCAATACTTTGGACTTGTTTTGGTTACATAATTGTAGATTTTACACCCTATACAAATTGAAAATGCTGCTTCCATAAATGTGAGTGCTAGACATACAACACAAAGTAATACTTTGTAGAAATCCATATACCAATTGAGTACAAACCAGTAGACAAGTGGAAAAGATATCATCCATCCCATTGTCCACGCAAAACGTTTTTGAATTGCTGCGACATATTCAGGTTGTTGGTTCCGTACAACATATTTTCCTAAAAGTAATGATGGTGAATATCTTGGTGCAAAGATTCTAGCGACAAAATCGAACCATAAAAATGTTAAATAAACTTGTGCGACAATCACGTGGTTATAACCAATACCAACAAAGATCACTATCATACCAAGCATAAAGAGTATACCCGCAGCAGCTCTTGCTTCACGGTCGTTAAAAACTCTTACTTCATAGCCCGGAACTTCTTCACCGTATTGTGTTAAAAAAAGAGGTAAATTCATAATTAAAATCACTTATTATAATGTTTCTAAAAGATAATTATAAATGATGAATACTTAAAGTTGTATAGATGAGGTATTTTGGAAGTAGAATGATAGTTATTATAAAATCAAACTTTAATTGAAAAATGTGTAAGATAGAGTTTAAGAGAATTAAAATTCTACAAAATACCTAGGTTAATCATGAATCAAAAAGCTAAATTAAATGTCTTTATTCCATTTACCATAACTATAGTTCTAATCACTTTTTTTGTAATTGGTTTTGATTTTTACATCCAAAAAAATAGATTGCTTTTGAATGCTCAAGAAAAGATGGATCAGTATAACTCTTACATCATGGAATACACTGATTCGGAATCAGCTGTTCTTTCCGGATATATCAATTTTCTTCAAGGAAACGATGAGATACTAAATGCATTTCTTGACAAGAATAAAGATGATCTTTTGATTTTCAGTGAGAGTCTTTTGACTCAATTATATAAAAGTTCTAATGTGACCCATTTTTATTTTATGGACCTCAATGGAAAAGTGATGCTTCGAGTTCATGATCCAAAAAGAGATGGGGACACCATTGAAAGATACACTTTTTTACAAGCTAAAAAAACGAAAAAACCATTCCATGGTCTTGAATTTGGTGTCAAAAAAAACTACACACTTCGTGTTGTTCATCCATGGATAGTCAATGGAGAGCATATAGGATATATTGAACTTGGAAAAGAGATAGATGTAATCATGGAAAAGTTAGCACACTTGCTTAACTTAGATATCTTGATCGGAGTCAATAAAGATTTTTATAAAGATGCGCCTGAGTATATTGTAGAAAAATTGAAAAATATGTATGAAACTGATCACGAGTACATTGTATACAAAACAATGAACGTCCCTGAAAACTTTTCTGAGTTGCCGCACCTCAGTTCTAAAAATGAGTGGATAGAACTTCATGATCGTACTTATGTGGTTTCGATGTCAAAGTTAATTGATGTATCGAAAAAAGTTTTAGGTGAAATACATTTTTTTATGGATGTAAGCAATGAACATAATCATCTTATTCAAGCGACTATTATCTATAGTGTAGTGGTTATATTGGCTTTTTTAATGATGATTCTCATAAGTTTTTTTATTCTGTCCAAAAAGCAAAAAATTATAGATTCGATGATGGATCAACTTGAAATAAAAGTGCAGGAACGTACAGATAAGCTAGAACAAACAAAGCTAAGTTTGTTGGAAGCACAACATCTTGCGAAACTTGGAAACTGGGAACTCGACCTCGTAAATAATAAACTTTCTTGGTCTGATGAAATATTTGAAATATTTGAGATTGATCAAGATAAATTTGAAGCAAGCTATGAAGGGTTTTTAAATGCTATACATCCGGATGATAGGGAAAAAGTAAATGAAGCATACACTCAATCTCTTAAAGACAAAGAGTCTTATAGAATAGAACATCGCTTGCTTATGCGTGATGGTAGAATCAAATACGTAGAAGAGATTTGTGATTCAAAGTTTGATGCAAATGGAGTGCCTATCTCTTCATATGGTGTTGTAATTGACAATACCACAAGAGTAGAAGCGCAACAAGAGATTGAAAAATCTCAAAAGTTCTTAACGAATATCATGGAAAGCGCAATAGATGGGATAGTAACCATCAACGAATTTGGAATTATTCAAACATATAACAAAGCTGCAGAAGAGCTATTTGGCTACACAAGAGAAGAAGCGATTGGACAAAATGTAAAAATTTTAGTTCCAGAACCACATTATACGAATCATGATCAATATTTAAAAAACTATATTGAGACAGGAATCAAAAAAGCGATAGGACAAACAGCAGAGTTGCATGCGAAGCGAAAAGATGGGAAGCTTTTTATGGCTTCTATAAGAATTGGTGAAATTATTGTAGGACAAGAGAGGGTATTTACAGCACTTATTCAAGATATTTCAGAAAGAAAACTTCAAGAAACTCAACTTATTCAAGCAAAAGAAGCTGCAGAAAATGCCGCACGTGTAAAAGCACAGTTTTTGGCAAATATGTCTCATGAGATACGAACACCAATGAATGCTATTATTGGAATGAGTGAGTTAGCGCTTGATACTGGTCTTGATGAACGACAAAAAAATTATATATCTAAAGTGCATCGATCATCGGAACTTCTTCTTGGTATCATTAATGATATCTTAGACATATCTAAGATTGAAGCAGGAGGTCTAGAACTTGAACACGCAAGTTTCAACTTAGACGATATGTTAAAAAGGCTCTCGGATATTATAGCGCTCAAAGCAAAAGAAAAAAACATAGAACTAATGTATTGGGTAGATGAGAATGTGCCAACTGATTTGGTAGGGGACTCTTTACGATTGAATCAAATAATGCTTAATCTTTTAAGCAATGCATTAAAATATACTAATACCAATGGAAAAGTAATTTTGCATGTAAGTGTTCTTGAAGAGAATGAGCAGAACCATATTTTAAACTTCTCTATCAAAGATAACGGGATCGGGATCACTCAAGAACAAAAAGAAAAACTTTTTAAACCATTCTCTCAAGCAGATGTGTCCAATACTAGAAAATACGGAGGAACCGGTCTAGGACTAGCAATTTCAAAGCATCTTGTAGAACTTATGGATGGTGAAATAGATGTCAAGAGTGAACCAAACAACGGTAGTGAGTTTTATTTTTCAGCTAGATTTAGAAAGGTTGAAGGAACTTCTTTACATTCATATAATCTGGAATCTCTTTTTGGAAGTAAAAGGATTCTTATTGTTGAAGACTCTCAAAGTACTCGATTGATTATAAAAGAGATGGTACATAGTTTTGGGTTTGAAACTCAAGAAGTTACAGATGGTCAGGAGGGGATTGCATTACTTGAAAAAGAGGAAAGTTTCTTTGACATTGTGATTGTAGATTGGAAAATGAGTCACATGGATGGTGTGTCATTTATTGAACAGATGCAGAGTGACGAATCGATAAAACAGAAACCTAAAGTGATTATGGTTACAGCTCATGGTATCGAGGAAGCGCAAGAGGCTACAACACATATTGATGTTGATTTCTTCGTGAGTAAACCACTGTGTTTCTCAACGATGCAAGATGCTTTAGCTACAGTGATAACCGGAAAAGGATTAGAAACAAGATCTGTTGTTCATGATACAGATTTCGAAGAAGCTTGTAAGTCCCTTGAAGGCTCAAAAATTCTTTTGGTTGAAGACAATGAGATGAACATGGAGCTTGCAACTGATCTGTTAAGAAAACATGGGATCACAACACAATGGGCAGAAAATGGTGAAGAAGCACTGAAAATACTTCATGAAGAAGAATTCGATGGTGTGCTTATGGATTGTCAGATGCCTGTTATGGATGGGTACACAGCTTCTATGCATATACGAGAAGAAGAACGACTTCAAGAACTTCCAATCATAGCTCTTACAGCAAATGCTTTAAAAGATGAGTATGATAAAATCACAGCAGTAGGTATGAATGATATCGTTACAAAACCGATTCGACCGCAGATGCTTTTCATCACTATGGCACAATGGATTTCACCAAAACAAGGGCAAAAATTTACAAAAGAATCTGATTTTGAAACAAAGCAAAATAAGAATGATTCAACTGGTATATTGCCTGATATAAAAGGTTTAGAAACTGCTCAAGGGATGATAAGTACCAATGACAGTGAAACACTTTATCTTAAACTTCTTAAAAAGTTTACAACTGGTCAAAGAAACTTTCCTCAAGAGTTTTTTGAAGCAGTTCAGAATGATGATCAAGAACTTGCAATTCGTTTAGCTCATACACTTAAGGGAACTGCTGCAACTATTGGTGCTACTTCTTTGGCCACCCTTGCAAAAGAACTTGAATTCTCTTCACGAGATCGAGAAGAGAAAGAACAACTGAACGAAAAACTTCAAAAGCTACAAATAGAATTAGAGTATATCATTTCTCATTTAGAGAGTTTCTTTGAAAATGAAACCCAAACACAAGCTGATAAAAAAACTCTTAATACTAATTCTGCTTATAAGCTTATAGATTTAATGCTTGATAAAGCAAAAGAATATGATGTAGAAGTTATGGAACATCTTGACGAATTGAAAATGCTTGATGGGATCGAAGCATATGTTTCGAATATAGCAAATATTGAAGACGCTTTAGATAATTACGACTTTGATCAAACAATTAACTTGCTCGAAGAGTTACGACTTAGGTTATTGGATTAGTTGTTTGGTGGTGCGGATGAAAGGACTTGAACCTTCACGCCTTGCGGCACCAGATCCTAAGTCTGGCGTGTATACCAATTTCACCACATCCGCGTGATTTTGTTGAAGCAATGTCATGAATTCTACTTTATGAAATGGTGCGGATGAAAGGACTTGAACCTTCACGCCTTGCGGCACCAGATCCTAAGTCTGGCGTGTATACCAATTTCACCACATCCGCATATAAAGCAGAATTCATAACACTGAAAAGTCTTGAATTTTAATTTCTTGATTCTCTAAGAATCAAAGCTTTAGTGCCCAAGCGGCTAGCGTAGATAAATGGACTTTGTTCATTTATCGTTCAAATAAGTGGTACGCCCTACACGATTCGAACGTGTGACCGATGCCTTAGAAGGGCATTGCTCTATCCAGCTGAGCTAAGGACGCATATGTAACTAATTTAGTAGGATGGCACGCCCGATAGGATTCGAACCTATAACCCTCGGAGCCGAAATCCGAAACTCTATCCAGTTGAGCCACGGACGCTTCCATTATACAAAAAAAGTTTTATATTTAAAGTTTTTAAAAATGGGGTGAGATACGGGATTCGAACCCGCGACCCCCGGCACCACAAACCAGTGCTCTAACCAGCTGAGCTAATCTCACCATAATGAAAAGTTAAAAGTTATAAATATAAAAAAAGTGGTCGGGGTGAAAGGACTCGAACCTTCGGCCCCTTGGTCCCAAACCAAGTACTCTAACCATACTGAGCTACACCCCGACCTATATCAAAAACCAATAAATTACTGATTAATGAGGCGAAATTATAGTCAATAAGATATAAAATGTCAATACTTTATTTACATTTCTTTTTGATCTGAAAAGTTTTATGTATAATAAGCTTAATAAACAAGGGTAATATTATATGAAAATAGCAAGATTTAGTAGGGTAGGATTTATTTTAGCAGCTGCAGGAAGTGCAGTTGGATTGGGAAACATTTGGAAGTTTCCATATATAGCTGGCGAATATGGTGGAGGAGCATTTGTTCTGATCTACCTTTTAACTGTTTTGTTAATTGGATTTTCGATCATGATTGCTGAGATGCTAATTGGTTACCTAGGAAGAAAAGATGGTGTAACTTCGTTTGAAGATTTAGCTCCTAGACATAAAAACTATTGGAAACTTGGAGGTTTTCAAGGTTTGGCAGGTCTTTTTATTATGATCTTTTATTCCGTAGTTATAGGATGGATATTTCATTATATAGTTACTTCATTAAGTCATTTGCCTGAAAATGTAGAGCAAGCTGAAATTGCATTTAATAGTATGCTTCATACAGATATCGCGACTCAATTGTTCTACCATACAGCAGCATTTGTATGGATTACATATGTACTTACTCGTGGGATTAAAGGTGGTATTGAGAAGATGAACCTTGTGTTAATGCCAACGTTGATGATTATCCTTATAGGTATGTTTGCATACGCTATTAGTTTGGATACATTTTCAAAAGCATTAGAGTTTATGTTTGCGCCTAATTGGTCAAAAATTGATTCGGATGCTTTTGTAACAGCTGTTGGCCATGCATTTTTTACTTTATCTTTAGGGATGGGAGCGATTCTTACATATTCTGCATCCATGGAGAAAAACTCAAACTTGGTGAAAAATGCATTTTGGGTTGTGTTTTTAGATACGTCAATCGCTATTGTTGCAGGTTTAATGTTGTTTACTTTCTTGTACCAGTATGGAGCTGGTCCAGCTAAAGGACCAGGTTTAGTGTTTATATCCTTACCAGCAGCATTTTATGAAATGGGGATTGTAGGAAATGTATTTGCTGTTTTATTCTTTTTGGCTTTAGCTTTTGCTGGATTAACCTCTTCGGTTTCTTTAGTTGAACCAATGGTTCAGTATTTTATAGATAGATTTAAATGGAGTCGACTTAAATCTTCAATTTTAATGGGGTTGTTTTTTTATCTAGTTGGGATAATTGCTCTTCTTTCAAATATAGATGGATATAAAGAACTCCTTACATGGGGAGATAAAAACTTCTTTGATTGGGTGGATCATGTAACAGCTGCAATAATGCTTCCTTTTGGTGGGCTTGTGATGGCGCTTTTTGTAGGCTTTCAGATAGAAAAACAAAGAGTGGAAGCAGCATTAAAACCACAGCTTGGAAAAGCTTTTGAAATTTGGTATTTTTCACTCAGATATATTACCCCAGTTGCAATGTTTATAGTGATGCTTTCATTAATGGGAATTCTTTAGATGTCTCAAAGCTTGAAAGAACAGTGTAAAGAGCTTGTTAAGAATCAAGGTGTGAACCTTCAATCTGCCATAGAGTATGATGTAAACGGTGAAATACATTCATTTAGTTTGGAATCTATTATAGATAGTATGATGTTGGGATCTGAAAAGTCTCAAGAGGTATTCTTCGAGTCTCTAAAGCTTACTTTAGAAGGTAAAAATGATCTTCAAAATACTACGAAAATGAGAATTCAAAAGTTTTTTGAAGATATGGGTCAATTACTTTTAATGACACATTTATCTGATAAGTTTCAAGATTAAGGATAATTCAGGTACAATTGTCTTATGAAAATTATAATACTGAATAATTCATCGGATATGCAAGAGACAATTGTCTCATTTTTAAAGAAGTTTAAAATTGCAAATAACGAGATATTTACTTTTGACAATGGATTTGAAGCACTTGATTTTATCAAACGAAATGGTGCAGATATAGTATTTAGCGATATTGAAATGCCTTACATGGAAGGATTTGAGTTTGCAGAGATTGTACTTAAACTGCATCCAAAACTAAAAAATTCATTTTTTGCAATTAGTGGTGATGAAAATTATGATAGCTATAAAAAAATGGAAAAAAATGGTGTACACCGTTTTTTAAAAAAACCTATAGATTATAGAATTTTTGAAGATTTTATGATGCCAGAGATTCTACGGGTAAGATTTATAGAAGAAGATCTATCAGCTACAGATATTAGATACTATTTAAATCAAATATCTTAGAGAGTAAAGCTATCTTTCTTGCTTTGGGTGTAAGCTTTTCTTTTCTCCCAGTCGAGATTCTCCCAAAATTTCAGATGTTCTTCACTGTTTTCTAAAAACATTGATGTTACACTATCTAATGTTTCTACATGTTGTAAAAACCAAGGTATTAGCGTTTTCTCAAGATAGTCTGAAACAACTACGGGATTTTTAGAAGTTTGAAATTCACTAATCATATTCTCTAAATTTTTAAGAGCTTTATCGTGCTCCTCTTTATGATGAAGATAAGGAGGAAATTTTTTCTCAATCATCATCTCTTCTTCGTGAGCAAAATGCTCTTTAGTATGATCAAGATATGTTAAAAGTTCTTCTTCTAGTTCTTTTGAATCTTTCCTTACTGCTAAAGATTCTATTTTATTGAGGGACAACATATCTTGAAGGTGAAAGTCGTTCATACTTGAGGTTTGAACCATTGGAAGTTGTGCTTGTTGTATCATCTATAATTCCTTAAAATAATAGAAAGAGAGAGTTCAAAAACTCTCAAGTGGTAAAGAGCTTTAGAATTGAATCATTCCATCTATTGGTGAAGAAGCTGTTGCATATGGGCGTTTGGGAATTCTTCCAGAGAGGTAAGACATTCTTCCAGCTATAACAGCGTGTTTCATAGCTTCAGCCATTTTCATAGGGTCTTGTGCTTGAGCAATTGCAGTGTTTGTAAGAACACCTTCTGCACCAAGTTCCATAGCGTATGCAGCATCACTTGCACAGCCAATTCCAGCATCAACAATTACAGGTACGTTTACCGCTTCACGAATGAATACAATGTTGTATGGGTTTTGTATACCAAGACCTGATCCAATAGGAGCAGCAAGAGGCATAATAGCATGAGCACCGGCATCTTCAAGACGTTTTGCCATAATTGGATCATCTGAAGTATATGCCATAATGGTAAAGCCCTCTTTTGAAAGGATTTCACATGCCTTAATTGTCTCAAGAACATCAGGATATAAAGTTTTTTGAGTGTCACCAATCACTTCTAGTTTAATTAAATCAATTCCTGTAGCTTCACGAGTAAGTCTAAATGTTGTAATAGCTTCTTCGGCAGTTACACATCCAGCAGAATTTGGCAAAAATTTTACATTTGTACCAGCAAAAGTATCACGTAGGTTTTCTTTATCAGGGTCAGTGATATTTAATCGGCGTACTGCAACAGTTATCAGCTCACTTCCAGATGCTAAAGTCGCTTCTTTTGTAGTCTCGAAAGAATCATATTTTCCACTTCCTACTATTAGGCGAGAACCAAGCTCATATTTTCCAATTTTTAATATATTATCCATATAATTTCCTATCTCTTTTGCTTTGTTTGAGCTGTATTATATTGAATTTATCTTATAAATTACCAATACCCTCAATCAAACTATCTGGTGTAAGAGAAAAATCAGTACCTTTGTATTGTAAACCTAATTTCGTATGAGCTAATGACGCATGAATAGCTGCTTGTAACGGGTCATATCCTTGAGCTAAAAGTGCTCCAGCTAACCCACTTAATACATCTCCACTTCCCCCTTTTGCTAATACAGATGTTCCATGAGGATTGATATAAAACTCTTGAGCCTTCCCAATAATCACATTTGCACCTTTTAAGAGAAGTGTCAGATTTGGAAAGTGCTTACAAAAGAGTTCAGCATATTTAAAACGGTTGTTTTGTAATTCTGCAATATCAATATTTGCAAGTTTTGTTTTTTGTAAAAGTGAGACAAACTCTTTAGGGTGAGGAGTTAAGAGGAGATTTTCTTTTTCAAGAATCTTAGTAATAAGAGGCATATGAAATAGATCAGCATCTATAATTTTTGGAAGTGAATTGTCAAAAAAACCTAAAAGTTCTTCTTCACTAAAAAAATCTCCTAGTCCCATTCCGGATGCGATTGCAGTAGTGTTTACAGGGAGTTTATTTGTATACATGAGGCTATATGGAATGTTATGAGGGTCTTGAACACTCACTAAAGTTACTAATCCAGCTCCAAACTTAAGAGCACTGAGTGCACTTATTATGCTGGCTCCACTTTTTTCACCACTTATAACAGCTAGATGACCAAAACTCCCTTTGTGGGTGTCTTTTTTCTCTCTAAATGGGAGTTTTAAGTCCTCTAAATCAAGTAGCTTCCAAGGAGAATTATTTTCATATATATTTCTAGAAAGACCAAGATCTAGCACTTTAATAGTACCTACGAACTCTTTTGCTTGATCAGAATACATCGATTTTTTTAAAGCTCCCATAGTGAGTGTTATATCTGCTTTGAAATTGTCTTGAGTGCAAATACCAGTTTTTTGCAGTCCACTAGGAATATCACAAGCTATTTTATAAGCAGGAGATTGATTCATCTCTTGAAGAGTTTTTTTTATGCTTGGATCAAATGTTCCACGAAATCCAGTTCCAAAAATCGCATCGACAAGTACATCACATGGTTTTAAAGAATTGATTGTTTGCACACCAATAGCATTTGCGCGTGAAATTTGTAGTTTTGCCATTTGAGATTTTGGTTCTTGAAGCAAGAGTAATGAGACTTCATAATCTTTGTGAAGTAGTCGAGAGAGGGCAATGCCATCAGCTCCATTGTTACCTCCTCCACACACCACGATTACCTTAGAAGTCAATGAAAATTTTGAGCGAATGAAATGGTTGATGCCATTTGCAGCATGCTCCATGAGTATATCTTCCGTTAGTCCAAATTTTGTGTAACATTGAGTATCTAAGGTGGTAACTTCTTCAAATAGTTTTTGCATTCTTATCCCCTTGATAGACTTAGGCTTATTATACAAAAAAGCGATAAGAAGATGCTATAATCCTTCTATGAATTATAAAGAAATAGCACAAGAAACTTTAGAAATAGAAGCAGATACTTTACTTGAAGCTTCAAAAAATTTAGATGATGTTTTTGAACATGCAGTTGCAATGATACTTAAGAGTGAAGGAAAGCTCGTAATTACTGGAGTTGGTAAATCTGGTTTAATCGGTGCAAAAATGGCAGCTACATTTGCATCGACTGGAACACCTAGTTTTTTTCTACACCCAACTGAAGCACTGCATGGTGATCTTGGAATGATTAGTCCCAACGATATTGTGATTGCAATAAGTTATAGTGGCGAAAGTGAAGAGTTAAGTTTAATACTCCCACATATAAAGCGTTTTAACGTTCCATTGATAGGGATGACAAAAAATAGAATGTCAACATTGGGAAGCTATTCTGATCTTATTATCGAGATTAAAGTGGCTAAAGAGGCGTGTCCTTTAAACGTTGCTCCAACAAGTTCTACAACTCTTACATTGGCTCTAGGTGATGCTTTGGCTGTTTGTTTGATGCGTGCAAGAGATTTCCAAAAAAGTGACTTTGCATCCTTTCATCCAGGTGGAGCTCTTGGTAAAAAATTATTTGTAAAGGTTTCCAATCTGATGCAAACAAAAGATCTTCCAATAGTTTCACAGAATACGAAGGTGAAAGATGCAATTATAAAAATTAGTGAGGGACGCTTAGGAACTGTACTAGTTACGGATGAAGAAGAGAAGTTGATAGCCCTTGTGAGCGATGGAGATATACGTCGTGCTCTCTTACAAAAAGATTTTTCATTAGAAGATAATGTGTTGAAATATGCGACACTGCAACCTATGACTTGTGATGATCCAGAGATATTAGCGAGTGATGCTTTGGTTCTTATAGAAGAGAAAAAGATTCAACTTTTAGTGATAACTGATAAAGAAAAAAAACTCCAAGGAGTATTACATATCCATACTCTTATAGAAAAAGGGATATCCTAAAATGATGAGATTGAACAAATATATAGCACACCATTCAAGTTATTCTAGACGTGAAGCTGATAAAGCGATTCAAAATGGTTATGTACGTGTGAACGGTGAAATTGAAGAAAATCCAGCAACGCAAGTTGATGAAAAGAGTGTGATAGTGTATGTAAGTGGGAAACAGATTACCCCGAGAGATAAATATACTGTTATTGTTTACAATAAACCAAAAGGTGAACTTGTAACTAAAAATGATCCTCGTGGACGACGTACTATTTATGATACTTTAGATAAGAAGTATAAGCATTTTATTCCTGTTGGACGACTTGATTATGCGACTGAAGGAGTTTTACTTTTAACCGATGCTTCTAAAGTGGCAACTGCACTTATGAACTCTGGTTTAGAGAGAATCTATAAAGTGAAAATTAAAGGAAATGTCACTCCAGAGATGGAAGAAGCGATGATTCATGGGATGGAGCTTGAAGATGCTACTGCAGGTGGACATTCTCATTCTGATATAAAAAGTATGCGTTTTGCTCCATTTTTAGGGTACAAAATTCAAAAAAATGAGCAAAATTATTCGATTTTAAAGATTGCAATTTCGGAGGGGAAAAATAGAGAGATCCGTAGATTTTTTGCTTCATTTGACGCTGAGGTTGCAGATCTCAAAAGGCTCTCATTTGCAGAGATAGAACTGAATAATCTTCCAACAGGAAAAACAAGATATCTCACAAGAAGTGAATACTCTGCCTTAGCTGGATTTTTAAAAGAGAACGATAAAAAAGAACGAGAGAAAGCAAAGAACTAAATTTTGAAAGATTTTACTACTTTACTTCGACCAAAGTGTTTTGATGATTTTGTTGGTCAAGAGCACTTAGTCTCACAAGGGTCTTCATTAAGAATTTTGAGTGAAAAAGGTGCTTTAGGTCATAGCTTTTTTTATGGACCAGCTGGTGTTGGTAAAACATCATTGGCACGAGTTATTGCTCATGTGATGGATTTACCTTTTTATGAGTTTAATGCAACCTCACTTAAAATAGAACAACTAAGAAAAATATTTGATCAATACAAAAATGCACTCCAAAAGCCTCTTATTTTTATTGATGAAGTTCACCGTTTAGCTAAGAACCAACAAGAGGTTTTACTTCCAGTAATGGAAAACAATTCTGTTCTGGTTGTTGGTGCATCAACTGAAAACCCATTTTTTTCTCTTACTTCAGCAATTCGTTCACGATCGATGTTGTTTGAACTACATCATATATCTAATGATTCGCTTGGATCTTTACTTGAAAAAGCAATTTCTAAATATGATGTATGTTTAGAGGACGAAGCTCAAGAATATTTAATAAAAAGCTCTTCAGGTGATGCAAGAGCGATGTTAAAGCTCTTGGAATTTGCATTAAATATAGAAGAAAAAATTACCAAAGAGGTCTTAAGGTCTCTGCGACCAAATGCATTAAGTACAGGAAGTAGTGAGGCTGGTGTTCATTATGACTTGATTTCAGCTTTGATTAAATCAGTTCGAGGTTCAGATGCTGATGCAGCTATATATTATCTTGCTCGATTGATTGAAGGTGGTGAAAGTGCTGATTTTATCGCTAGAAGACTTGTAATTCTTGCAAGTGAGGATATTGGAAACGCCAATCCTCAAGCGCTGACCTTAACAACATCTGCAATGACAAGTGTAGGTAAGATAGGATTTCCTGAAGCAAGAATTATTTTGGCACAAGCTGTAGTGTACCTATGTGCTTCACCAAAATCAAATACATCCTATCTTGCTATAAACAAGGCAATAAAAAATGTTCAAGATGGCTTGATTTTGGATATACCAGAATATCTTAAAGAGAATCCATCTCATTATGAATCTAAAAAAGAATATCTGTATCCACATGATTATGGTGGCTATGTTGATCAAGAGTATTTGACAAGAAAGTTGCATCTTGTAGACCTAAAAGATGTAGGATATGAGAAGAAGATGAAAGAATGGATGCAAAATATTAAGAATTTTAGTTAGATTTAATTGTGATAGTATTAGACTGTCTATAAATTAAAACAAAGAAGGGTCATAATGGAAGTAGTTAATTCTGCAAATGGTATCACTATACAAGGGAATATTAAAAGTGTTAAAGATTTGCAAACTATAAAAGAATCGCTTGATGTGCTACAGAAAATAAATTCGTCTATTATTGTAACTATTGAGGACTCAATCACTATAACATCTTCGGTTATAGGGTATTTTAATAAGCTAGTGCTAAAAGATAAGATTGATTTACAACTTAAAGTTGGAAACTCTGAGCTTATAGATCTTCTTACAGATTTAAATCTTGTTCAGACATTTAAAGTTACAAAAATCTAAATTACAGTTCAATTGTTTTGTCAGATTTTACGATAGACGAACTTGTTGAGCAACGTCTAAAAAGTGTTAAGGTTTTATGTGTTGAAGACAATAAAACTACACAGATGCTTTATGCTAGTTTTTTAGAAGATCTCATTGAAGAAGTGTATTTCTCAGATGATGGAGAGAGTGGATATCAAAAGTTTTTAGAATATGATGTTGATATGGTTGTAGTTGATCATCATATGCCTAAAATGAGTGGTCTAGAGCTTATCCAAAAAATTCGTACCATTAACGATGCAATACCAATAGTATTTGCTTCATCTACAGATGATAGTGAAGTAATTATGGATACATTTACTTCTGGTGTTGTTTGTTTTGTTAAAAAGCCTGTAAATAGAGAAGAATTTTTAAAAAGTATATACAACAGTGCTAGAGTACTTCTTGCACAAGCAAAATCAAAACAACAAAAAGAGCAAGAAGAGTACACAAAGTTTCAAGAAAATTTAGGTTTTGCAAAAGAACTTAACATTTTACGAAATGATTTCTATTATCAGATGATAGAACAAGAAAAGCCTTATCTTATAGATTTTTTGTATAAGCCACTTGATATATTAAGTGGAGATGCTTATTGTGCACGACGTATTGATAGAGATAATACGTTTTATCTTATGGTTGATGGGATGGGAAAAGGTCTCTCTGCTTCACTTACTGCAATGCTTATGACATCTTTTGTTAATCATATGCTTGACAAAATGATTCAAACTGATAGTTTTGACTTGGCGGTTTTAATTCATGAGACTATGGAGTACATAAAGCCAATTTTACTTGATGAAGAATCATTGGCTATTGATTATATCCACATGGATAACAAAGAGGAACTTTTGTACTATGCAAAATTTTCTATGCCAGTATTGTTAATGGAGAGTACATCATCAGAAATTATAAGGCTAAGGTCAAATAACAGTGCGCTTTCTAAGTGGCAAAGAACTTTTAATATTGATAGTTATGATATAGCGAACATTAAAAAGTTCTTGATTTACTCAGATGGCATAGTTGAAAACGGTACAGTTTTTGGTACAAAAACGTATGCGAATTTCATTGAAGAGGATTTCTTAAAGTCATTTACCAAAGAGGATTTAAGAAGAAGTTTTTTTGAGAAAATTTCAGAACAAGAAGATGATTTGAGCCTTATCTATATCAATCATCTTGTAAATACTGATAATAACGAATGTAATAAAAAAGTTTATGAAGCTTCCTTTGATGCAGTTGATGATGCTGGAGAATGGTTTGAGAACAATTGGCATAAGCTTTGTAGTAATGAAGAGGAATTTCCAAAAGCAAGTGTAGTATTTACAGAACTTTTTATGAATGCATTTGAACATGGATGTTTAGGTATAAATAGTGATGAGAAACATCAACTTTTAGAAGATGATATTTATTTTGAAACGATCGAGCAAAAATCTCTACAGTGCGATAAAAAAATAGAGCTTTGTATGAGATTGGTCACGCATTGTGATGCGAATTATATTATTACTAAGATTAGTGATGGCGGAGATGGATTTGATACTCAAATTTTAAGTGAGATATTTAGAAATTCTGCAACGTTTAATGGAAGAGGAGTTTTTGTATCGAGAAAAAATTCTCTAGGAATTTACTACAACGCTAAAGGCAATTGCGTTTTATTTTTACATAAAGTGTAGCAAAGCTAAACCTTTAAAAGGTTTGCTTATTTTGCTAGTGCTGCTTTTGATGCTTCAACAACTGCAGTAAATGCAGCAGCGTCATTCATCGCCATATCAGCAAGAATTTTACGATCAAGTTCGATGCCAGATTTTTTAAGACCATTCATAAAAGTTGAATAGTTCATGTCATTAAGACGAGCAGCAGCATTGATACGAACAATCCATAGTTTACGGAAGTCACGTTTCTTTTGTTTACGATCTCTATGAGCATATACCCATGAACGCTCTAACTGCTCTTTTGCTTTTCTAAAGTGTTTACGACGACCACTGTAGAAACCTCTTGCTAACTTTAATATTTTTTTGTGTCTTCTTCTACGAACAACACCTGTTTTTACTCTTGGCATATTTTTCCTTTTTCTTTACCCAGGTCTTTTTTGACTCGAGGTGCCACTTTGTGGACTTGCCCAATCTTTAAGTATTGGAGATAATTGACAACAAACTAGGATCTAGTTAATCATCGCCTTAATATTTTTAACATCTACATCAGCAACCACTTTAGGTGTGTTTTGCTTACGACGAGTATTTGCATCTTGTTTTGTTAAGATATGGCTTCTATACGCTGTTCCACGTTTGAGCTGACCATTTTTCTTAACCTTAAAACGCTTTACTGCGCCTTTTACCGATTTCATTTTTGGCATCGATGGCTCCTTTGTAAAATTCATTTATTTACTTTTTTTTCAAATAGATCTGAAAAAAATTGCTGGTCACTTAGCAACACAGCTAGCCCTTTATTGAGGCAGAAAATAAATTGAACGCGGATTATACCGAAATATTTTTTAAAATTTGCTATACTCCTAGAATGAATACAATAAGACATATAGAGAATGCTCTAAAAGAATTAGATGATGAGGTGCAAAAAATTTTAACAGACTGGAGTATACCACTCAATGAAAAAGATAATTTGATGCTCCCAATTTTACAGCAAAAAAAAGTTTTGGATCAAACAAAATCCGATTTAGAATATTTAAGAGATAATCCTCCAACACCAAATCAACCTTGTGGTATTTCAAAGTATCGAGTTGACTAAATAATGAAAAAACTGCAACGCTTTTGGATTTATCTTGCGATGGCATTTAGTATTTCCTTTCTTTTTGCATCGCTTTATTTCTTTTTTCCAAAATCGCTTCTTACAATTGATTATGTTTTGCGTGACACACTTTTCAAGTTTCGTGGTGAAGTTGAACAATCGGGTAATG